>AUXO018104676.1_pt1 | contig 11073 bp, 9 predicted proteins | sample 768731 | NCBI WGS metagenome assembly AUXO01 (sample SAMN02715735, study PRJNA202380) | gut metagenome | biome: sheep rumen | host: Ovis aries | place: New Zealand: Palmerston North
ACAATCAACTGTACCATAGTCAAGTACCTCCTAAACTTTGTAGTTTCAGTATAGTACATTAAACGGTCTAATTCAAGCAACAATTGCCAATTAAAAGCCAATGCAAAGCTATTATTTTGTGTAAATCTTCCTCAGAAAAATTCTGATAATTACGTCCTTCTCTAGTGAATCTTCATTATTAAACTGGTCATATTATTATAAAGGTCATTCTTGGACTGAGCCTTCATAACTGTACAAATATACTCTTCGCCGGTGCTTTCTTTTTGTGTCGCCATAGTAAGACAATATCCTGCCGCATTGGTGGTTCCGGTCTTACCGCCGAGTACTTTGAAGCCCTCCGGTGTTTCCACTTCTCCAATGAGATACTTATTTGTATCCTGCCAGTCTTGTGTCTTCGGCATACCATTGGAGTCTTTATAGTGTGGTGAATAGTTGGCTGTACTTACAATCTTACGGAACTCATCATACTTAAAAGCTTCTCTCATGATGAGATAAATGTCATAAGGTGTAGTGTAATGCTCATCATCCGGCAGTCCATGCGGATTGACATAATGTGTGCCTGTAGCTCCTATTTCAAGAGCTGTTCTGTTCATCTCTTCAACGAACGCAGACACAGACCCACACGAAGCCTCTGCCACTGCAATCGCCGCATCATTGCCGGATGGAAGAAGCATACCATAAAGAAGGTCTTCTATTGTCAAAGTTTCGCCCTTCCTGATCCAGGCTCTTGATGATCCCAGGGTAGTTATTGTGGAACTGTCCGTCACAGTAAATTCCTGCTGAAAATCCGTCACATGTCTGAGACATACCAGTGCCGTCATGACCTTGGTTATACTTGCCGGATATGTTCTTGCATAAGGATTTTTAAATGCAATTACCTTCGGATCATCGTCATCATTTTTTATAAGAAGCGCTGCTTCTGCCGTTATATCATCAACATTGTATGATGAATCCTCCGGCATGGCCAATCCGACAGAAAAGCCCTGGGCATGTATACTGTCCGTCAGGCTTGTATTAACAGAATTCATACGCATAAGTCCCATACTTATGTCATACTTCTTTTCCATTCTCTGGCCGCACCCACACAGCGTCAAAAAACATAAAAGAACCGGAAGTGCCATTTTCAAATGGCGTCCTCCGGATCTTTTCTTGGTTTTATTGATAAAATCAAAAATCATCATGCTTTCCTCAGATATTTCTCCATTCAAGATCACCTCTCTCAAGGGCCTTTATAAGGAGCTCAGCTGTAGCAAGGTTGGTAGCTATAGGAATATTATAAGTGTCACAAAGCTGCACGACAGAGTTTACTTCAGGCTCCTGAGCCTTTACATGAAGCGGATCTCTGAGAAAGATCACCATATCCAGATTGCCCTGTTCGATCTGAGAAGCAAGCTGTCTTGAACCGCCTGTCTCCCCCGGAAGGAACTTGTGTATACGGAGATTTGTAACCTCCTCCACCAAAAGACCTGTCGTTCCTGTTGCATATAACTCATGCTTACTGAGTATACCTCGATATGCTATGCAAAAATTCTGCATCAATTTCTTCTTTGAATCATGTGCGATTAAACCAACATTCATTTCTTTAAAACCTTTCCGGATTGGATCAAATCGCGCTGTCTTTACGTTGAAGCGCAACATTCAATACTAATCCCATTCCAATATAGACTGAAAGAAGTGAGCTCACGCCTCTCGAAAAAAACGGAAGTGTAATACCGGTATTTGGAAATATTCCGGTCGCAACAGCAATATTGGTATATGTCTGAAATCCTATCCATGCCATCATACCAACGCATATAAGACGTCCACTCATTTTTTTAGCCTTTGAAGCTATTATAAGGCATTCAATAATAATCAACAAGAAAATTATAACAATAATTATCGATCCTCTAAAGCCCAATTCCTCTCCTATTACCGCGAAAATAAAGTCATTATCCTCTTCTGCCAAAAAGTTTCCGTTTTTAATAGAGAATATAGAGTCATTATTCAGTCCTTTACCGGCAAACTGCCCGGAGCCTATGGCCATTATGGAATACAGCTGCTGATAAAAGGTCTGTGTGTTATCTGACGGATTGAGGAACGTAAGTATTCTGTCTGCCTGATACCCTTGCAAAAAAGGAATATGATCATATAACCCCGATTTAAACAGATATATGAAAATAAGTGCGAAGGGCAATATCGCAAGCACCACGCCAAGTATCCACCTGTAGCTTATATTCGAGGCAAAGACTATAGCCGCAACGATAACAGTAATAATGATTGCCGTACTGAGATTAGGCTGCAGCAGGATAAGCAAAATCGGAATCAGATAAAAAACAAACGCCGTAAGCACTACATGCGGCGAATTGATATGCTGTTTGTTTTTATGAAAAAATGATGCATAAAAAACAATCAGTCCGATCTTTGCAAATTCCGCAGGCTGAACCTTTCCAAGAACCGGCAGCTGAATCCACCGTACCGCTCCGTGGCCGGATGCAGTACCGTAGATCTTAACTCCGATCAGCAAAAGAACAGAGAAAAAATATATCACATTAGCCTGCTTTACAATCTTACGATAGTCAATGAGCGAAAGGACGATGCATATGACAAAGCCCACAAACGATCCTATGATCTGCCTCACTACCTGAGTGTCCCGAAAATCAGCTGCATTGACAGCCGACCGGATGATCATGACACCCATAATATTGAGCGCAAGCATGTATATTACCAACCAAAAATCATAGTTTTTAAAATTATAATCAAATTTCATAATCTCCTCTTACATTGACGTTCTTTAATCGACTACATTCAATGCAGAAATGTATGATGAATCCCTGGAAAGTATCGCGTCAAGACTATCCTTGCCATAGCAATAATTATAGACATTGTTAGCAAGGTTAGCCGCATTACCGGAAGAATATCCATAAGGGATATTGACCGTTACAGATATCTCAGGGCTGTCACTTGGTGCATAAGAAACGAAAACAGCATGGTTACCTCTGTCTTCACGCTCCTGCGCAGTACCGGTCTTTCCGGCAATAGGTATATCCTGCCCCTGAAATACCCTCTTGGCAACACCTTCTGTAATCATCTCTCTGAGTCCCCTGTGAACTGCTCTCCATGTAATATCAGCAAAATCGAGCTGTCTTACTACCTTAGGCTCTACAGTCTCTACAATTGTGCCATCAGGTGCCGTGATCTTATCAAGAACTGACAGATCAAATACTGTTCCCTCGTTTGCAACGGCAGTTATGTACCTTGCAAGCTGCACATCATTATATGCATGATTACCCTGTCCCATGGCTGAACGCTCAGGATCATAATCCGATATACGAGGCATAGTCTCATCTATCTCAACCCCGGACAGAGAATCAAGTCCGAAAAGTGAAGCATATTTATGTATTCTGTCAAGTCCCAGAGACTGATTGTAATTGCCGGACTCATCAGTAGCAAGCAAATGTCCTACTGCAGCAAAGAAATAGTTACAGGAATTCTTTATTCCGTCAATCACATTCTCTCTGCCATGCTGTTGAGGATAAATCCAGCAACGGATATGCGGTGTCACCTCTTCGTATACACCCGTACAATCTATGACAGTGTTAAGATTCATCACGCCCTCTTCAAGCGCCGCAACAGATGTAAGAGGCTTGAAGGTAGATCCCGGAGCAAGCTGTGTCTGAGTTGCTCCATTAAGCAGCGGCAGTGAAAGATCTTCATTACATTTCCTTAGATAATCCGACTCTGTAATCCTATTGTTATCAAAGCCCGGATATGTTACCAATGCTCTGACCTTTCCTGTTTTTACATCACATACCACCACAGATCCATTACACGGATCAAGCGCAAGCTGTGCCGGAGTAATCTCAATCTTACGTATCTTGGAAATCAAAAACGTGTAAGCATAATGCTCATCCCCTGTTGAAAGCTGTGCGTATGCTTCCGGATCTTCCGCAAGAACACCCTGATCAAACAATGCTCTGAGAAGAAGTGATCCGGGTATAATCTTGTCAGAAATAGCATACTTGTATAGAACCTTATCAAACTTGGGGTCCTCGGATAAATGCTCTATAAGGAGCTGTACTAACAGTTCATAAATGCTGGCAGTATCATAATAATCGTCGGACAAATCCAGTTTGGTTGTGTCAAGCCAGGATTCATCTATACCCTTCATAATGAAATCACGGAGATTGATGTTATCCTCTTTCCATGCAGTGTATGCATCAGACTCACGGTAGTCCTGATTTGTGGCATCAATATATCCCGATTCCTTATCAGTCATATATTCATATATATATACAACATATGCCTGCATATCCTGTGGCAGCTCGGCAAGCCCCTCTGTTGTAGGCTCCAGAAGCTCTGACTTTAACGCCGCAAGCTTGTTTTGCTTGTTGGATTCAAAAATAGCGGCAATCTGCTTCTCAGCACTGCCGGCCTTGGCAGAGGTAAAATGTGAAGAGTCCAAAACATTGTTGTTGATAAGTTGGAAATATGCATCCTTTACAGGTATTGTGATTTCCGACTGCTCTACAGTTGCATTCCTATCACTGAGATCCTGCTCGGTGATCTTGGACGCCAGAACTCCGGCCAGCTCCTGTTCAAGCAGATGATATATCGCTATCTGATCATTGGCCGAAATAGTTGTATATATATCATTACCTGCGGTCGGGCTGACATCAGAAACAACATCGAGAACAGAACCTACGGAATTGAGATACATCTTACGTACCCCCTTCTTTCCCTTCAGCTCATCCTCCATGCTCTTTTCCAGTCCCCATACACCCACTACATCATTCAGCTCATAGGACTCATCTTTTTTCTGAAGTTCTTCAAGTTGATCAGCTCTTATCTGGCTGGTATATCCGACTATATGGCTGAGATAAGGAGCATAGTTATACTTACGGACAGAGACATTGGCGATATCAACCCCCTTAAGCTCACCCTTGGCCTCCAGTATCTCTGCAGTACACTCTTCCGAAACATTTTTTACTATGGTTGTTGTCTGATATCTCTGATACGCAGTAAGTCGCATGGTGTAAAAAATATTGACCATATCCAGTATGGTTTTGTCCGATGCAACTACAGGATTACCTTTGTCGTCCCTTATATTGTCAAAACGATATCTTCTTTTGGAAATCGAGAATGCCTCTCTTGCGTCAATGTCAAAGTCCTTCTCTTCCAGATCTTCCACATTTCTGCCTCTGATATTGGCAATGAGTCTTCTACGATCATCTTCTGAGCTTGTAGCAAAATAAGGATTGTCGTCCGCATCAAGTTTTATCTTGTACTGTCCTTCGATGCTGTACCCATATTTTTCAATAATCTCAGCAAGTCTGAGAAGCATATAATTTCTGCTGTTGATACCTTCATCAGTCGTATCATAAGCTCCTATATCTGCTATGGTGATATTGTACTGGAGTTCATTATACGCAAGCAGCTTACCGTCTCTGTCATAAATATTACCCCTTGTACCGTTAGTGGTAACGGTAGCCAGCGTACGATTCTGATAGTCTGTAAGGTATTGACTGCCGTTTACAATCTGCAGATCAAAGAGTCTCAGTCCCAAAACGATAAAAAGCGCAGTAAAAACAAGGCCTATCGCAAATAATCTGGAACTTACAATTCGAATAACAACTTCTTTTATAGCTTCGAATATTTCTTTAATCAAAGTTAATACTCCTATCTGTCAATTTTCTCTGTGGCAGTAAATACAAACCTATAGAGAACCAGTGTTGCCAAAAGTGAAAAAACGACCGCCGGCAACACCACATGTACCAAATAGTACGGAACATCATATTTCCCTCTGATCAGGAAACGAAAGATGTATATGTATGCATGGTAAATAAACTCATTTACAACGCACATGATCATAGGAAGTGTTATATATTCTTCATAATATACATTACAGAAAAAACCGTTGAAATACCCTATGATAACAAAGATCAGACTATAGAAACCAAACGGGCCGGAATAGAACATATCCAGCAAAAGTCCGGCTCCAAGGCCATAGAGCATACCCGGCAGATTACCATGTATAAAGCCTATGGAGAAAGTCAGTATAAGAAGCAGATTAGGGGAAGCCGACAAAAACGGTATCAGCGGTATCACACTGGTTTGTATCAAAAACGCCATTATAAGTGACAGGACGTAAGCCAGTACCCTAAGTCTGCCCTTTGAGATTTTATTAAAAGATTTATGCTTAATTATAGATTTCATCTGATTAATTAGGATTCTCCTCAATCAGCTCTTCCGTGTCTTCAGTTTCACTGTCATCCTGAACCTCACGGTTGTTTCTGTTACTGGAATCATCAGTCTCTTCCTGGACACTTTCTGTTTCTCTTTCCGTTTCTCTTTCTGTCTCTTCATTGGAAGTTTCGGAAGTTGTCTCCTCAGTATCTCTTTCCTCGTTTTCGGAAGAAGAGTTTCTTGAAGACTCCCTTGTCGTTTCCTCAGTATCTTCCTTACTGCTGCCTGTTACTTCTACAGCCTCACCTTCCGCTATATCAGATGCAGAAATCGGGAAGTTCTCAACAACTTCAGATTCCTGTCCGTTCACCACCTCACTGAGTGGTGTCAGTCCCTCCATACCGGACCATGTTGACGTAATATTGGCATTTCCCTCAGCTACACCTGCCGGTACTTCATTGCCGCCGGTTGTTTCCATGCCCTCCAAAGTGCCGTCTCCACTGTTCTCATCCTTGAAGCTGTCGCTCTTTATCTCCTTGATTACGAGTACCTCTGAAAGATCATCAAAATCAGCAGCCGGAATCAGATAACCGTCCTTCATAAGTCTCTGCTCATCCTCTTTTACATCAACAGCGTACCCTATAAGGATACCCGGCATAAACTTGGCAGAGATGTTTGACGTTACTATACGATCTCCATCCTGTATGGAGGCATCCTTTTTCATATCTGTGATGCGCAGACGTCCCTGCTCATACAGTGTGAGATCTCCTGCAACTATACAGGTATCACTGGCCTGTATACCCATAGCGGAAACTCTGGACTCATCATCTATGATGGATCGGACGGTTGCATAGTTTAATCCCACATCGGTGACTATACCTATAAGACCACCATCTGCCATAACATTCTGGTCTACACGTATTCCATCCTTCGAACCTTTATCAATACGGAAAACCTGAAACCAGTTTTCTGAATCCTTGGCAATAACTCTGGCTGCAATCTTCTCATACTGACCATATGTCTGATCCAACCCATACAGTTCCCTGAGCCTCTGCAGTTCTCCGTTGTCCAAAGTAAGACGGTTGTTCTGTTCTGTCAGAACACCGATTTTTTCACTTAATTTTTTGTTTTCCTCTTCTACCTCAGCCAAAGTACGACGATCCTTGAGATTCTCATAAATCCCAAAGCCCACGCTGTTTACTCCTGATTGAAACGGAACCAATACGTAACCGATAGTGTTACGTATTGGATTCATGATGCCGTCCTTTACCGATGATAAAACTATCATCATAAGGCACAAGCCAGAAAGAATTAAAAATATGTACTTACTTTTTTTATTATCCACCGATTAATCCCTGTTCTCTGAAACTGAAATAGACATTGTCCCCTATCACCACATGATCTACGAGTCCAATGCCGATAATTTGTCCTGCCCGATAGAGCTCGTTTGTAAACAGAATATCGTCCTCAGATGGCTCAGGATCACCACTTGGGTGATTATGTACCATGATAAGACAGGAAGCACTAACCTTAAGCGCCTCAATAAATATCTCTCGCGAGGAAACCGCCGAACGACAGTTAGTGCCTTCAGAAAGGAGCTTCTCCCTTATCAACTGCATATGATGATCCAGATACAAAACACGGACAACCTCATGATCCAGATATCTGAGATCCTCCATATAGTAATCAGCCACCTGCGAAGAATCTGTAAAACGCATGCTGTTAACACGCTTCTTACGATTCCAGATCCGGCGGGCAATCTCCCCGACAACACTAAGCTGGACAGCCTTTACCTTGCCGATACCATTGATCCTGCAATACTCATCGGCACTGAAATGCATCATACCCACAAGTCCGTCATACTGAGGATTAATGTTAAGTACCTGTTCCGATACCTCCATGACAGATGACCCGCGAGTCCCGGTACGTAACAAAACAGCCAGAAGCTCTGCATCACTGAGAGCTTCCGGTCCCAATTTCATACACTTCTCATATGGCATCTCATCCAATGTCAGTTCACTAAATTTTAAATTCATAAATATCTCCTGTCTCAGAGAGTCAGGAGCCCACGGGAAGATATTTTAACATAAAGTTTTTTTGTCGTAAACCACCGTCAGATTTTGATAAGGCCTTTCTCATACATCTTTTCAACAGCCATCATGATACCAAGCTTGGCATGATACCATGTGAGACCACCCTGGAAATAAATATTATACGGCGGCTTGATAGGGCCATCCGCCGAAAGCTCTATGGAGCTTCCCTGAACAAATGCTCCTGCTGCCATGATGACCTTGCTGTCATAGCCCGGCATATCATCCGGATAAGGAGTTACAAAGCTGTCCACCGGCGCTGCTGCCTGGATACCTTGTGCAAATGCAACTACAGCTTCCTCTGAGCCCAGGGTGATAGCCTGAATGATATCATGTCTCTTCTGATCCGCAGTCGGATGACAGCTGAATCCAAGATGTTCAAAAACCTTTGCCGCAAAAATTGCGCCCTTTTCTGCCCCGGCAGTAATAGTCGGTGCAAGGAACAGTCCCTGATAGAAGCTTTTATTAGTATCAAGAGACGGTCCTACTTCCTTGCCAAGCCCCGGAGATGTAAGTCTTACTGCGCATCTCTCTATACAGTCTTTTCTTCCTGCAATATAGCCGCCGATAGGAGCAAGTCCGCCGCCCGGATTCTTGATGAGAGATCCGACAACAATATCAGCTCCGTAAGCTGTCGGCTCCTCTCTGTCAACAAACTCACCATAACAATTATCAACCATGCATATTACATCCGGCTTGATGCTCTTGATAAAACCGATCAGTTCGCCTATCTCCTCCGGAGAAAATGTGTTTCTTGTGGCATATCCCTTGGAACGCTGTATCTCTACAAGCTTTGTTCTTTCATTTATTGCAGCTCTTATGCCATCGTAGTCAAATGTTGAATCCGGGAACAGATCCACCTGACGATATGTGACGCCATACTCTGCAAGACTGCCCACAGACGGTCTTATGCCTATAACCTCTTCAAGAGTATCATAAGGCTTTCCGACAGGACATAAAATCTCATCATCCGGTCTTGTATTGGCATAAAGCGCTATGGCAAGTGCATGGGTTCCGCATATGATCTGAGAGCGGACAAGTGCATCCTCTGTACCGAAAAGATTGGCATAAACCTTCTCAAGAGCATCTCTGCCTATATCATCATAACCATATCCTGTTGTACCATAAAGATGTGCTTCAGATACCTGTGCATCCTGCATTGCTTTGATGACTTTAAGCTGATTGTACTCAGCTATCTCATCAATTTCCTTAAATCTGTCACTGAGAGTCTGAAGTTCCTTCTCACAAAGATCATAAACCTCCGGCTTTATCCCAAGAGATTCAAACATTTCTCTATTATCCATTCTGTGATCCTGTCTTTCTTGTAATCAAAATCTTTAATATCTATCCAATTCACATCTCGTTCCCGTTTGAACCATGTGATCTGCCGCTTAGCATAATTCCTTGAATTCTGTTTTATTTCGGCGACAGCTTGCTCGATTATAGCACGTTTTTCCTCTGTGGCAAGCGTACTTCCGTCAATGCATCTGAAGGCTGATATCAGTTCCCTGTAGCCTATCCCCTTCATGGAGGTCCGTTCAGCCGGCAGTTTAAGATCATAAAGCTTCCGGGCTTCCTGAACAAGTCCCTGCTGAACCATGATATCAACCCGCTTGTTTATTCTCTCATAGAGTTTTTCTCTTTCATCATTGAGTACAAAAAAAGCGCTGTTATACACCGCCTGTTTACAGCGTTCCTGTGCATTGTGAGCAGAAATAGGTGTTCCGTGAATTTCATAGAATTCAAGGGCCCTGATAACCCGTCTCAGATTATGCTCATGGATTTTGAGAGTGGATTCCGGATCCACTTCTTTGAGCCTCTCATACAGCTTATGAGCTCCTTCCGGGTCAGATGCCTGTTCTTCAAGTCTTGCCCTTATATCCTTATGAGCAGCATCATCCTCTTCGGTAAAATCTATCCCATACAGCAGTCCCTGAATGTAAAAGCCGGTACCTCCTGCAAGGATTGGTACATGTCCTCTCTCATATATGCCCTCTATGGCGTCTCTTGCCATGCTCTGAAACATGCTTACATCATAATCCGTATCGGGATCTATGATATCTATAAGATGATGAGGCACTCCATCCATTTCTTCCTTTGTGACTTTAGCACTTCCTATATCAAGCCCTCTGTAGACCTGTACAGAATCAGCAGATACGACCTCTCCACCGAGAGCCTTGGCAAGTAAAACGGAAACCGCTGTTTTACCAACAGCGGTCGGACCTGCGATTATTATCAATGGTTTTTTACTTAAATCTATCTTGTTCATATATTACACGATTCGTTTAAATTTCTTCTCAAGTTCATACTTGGACATGGATATAAGAGTTGGTCTTCCATGTGGACATGCATACGGATTTTCAAGTGTAAGAAGCTCTGAAATCAAAGCATCGGCCTCCATAAGACTCAGCTTGTTATTACCCTTGACTGCTGCCTTACACGACATGGATGCTATTTTGTAGTATATCGAGTCCGGAGTAGTCATACCGGTATCTTCATTGAGATCATCCAGCATTTCAAGCAGCAATTCCTTTTTTCCGATTTCCGGCAGATCTGTCGGCACAGCAGATATACTGAAATCTCTGCCTCCAAGATTACTTATCTCAAATCCAAGATTCTGAAAATAATCAGAAAAACGCTCCAGCATAAGCGCCTCGTCCGATGTCAGTGTGAGAAGAATCGGCGGATTAAGATACTGGCTTGCAGGCTTACGTTCCTTGAGACGTTTCATCATCCTCTCAAAATTGACCTTTTCATGTGCTGCATGCTGATCCATGATGTAAAGCTTGTCCCCGTATTCTATGAGCCAGTAGGTTTCAAA
>AUXO017137836.1_pt1 | contig 11072 bp, 3 predicted proteins | sample 768731 | NCBI WGS metagenome assembly AUXO01 (sample SAMN02715735, study PRJNA202380) | gut metagenome | biome: sheep rumen | host: Ovis aries | place: New Zealand: Palmerston North
ATGTTCTGGCAGACTATGACTGGACAAGCAAAACCAGCAGATATGTTATCAATTTAAGTGATTCACAGCTCAGAGACTTTGAAACTGATGAAGAAATTGCGAAAGTATCCAAGCAAATTCTTGAAAATGAACTGAATTTTATAGGTATTGGCAACGCTACTAATAATGAACAGTATACCAATATGATTCAGTCAGCCGCTGGAGCTGGGATTTATCTTGATTCTACAGATTCTGATACAGCTCTTGCCAATCTGACAAATTATATTATCAGCAGTGAAAATGCAAAAGACTATACTGTTGATTATTATGTCGCTAAGGATCAGCCTATTCGGTATATCAGCAGGTATGCAGATTATGAAAATGACCCTCTGTATCAGGAAAGCTGGGAATATGAATATGACCCAACTGTGTTCTATAATGAAGTGGTTGAAGAGGGTATTCAGTCATTTACTTCTGATACACCAGTCACAGTTTTTGATAAGGCTGGAGCATATACCATGCGGTTAAAAGTCAGAGATAATCCTGTAGGAGAAAATGATGCACTTGATGAATACAGACTGTGGTCTGATGAAAGTTCTTACGAAAAAGTTTTGATGGTGCATAACAGACCCGTTGCAGAACTGACTGTAAATGTAACCTCCAATCCGAATGACAATCAAACTGTTCTGGTTAATGTTGAAGACAATTGTTATGATTATGACCATTTGGATGAATCAGAAAAAGGCATTGCCCAAAAAGTATACAGATGGAAAAGACTGACAGATGCCAATTGGACAGAAGGTCCTATCTCCAACAAATTAGAAATTGGTGATATTTATTTGATTAGCTTAACTGTCAAGGATAAAGAAGGACAATGGAGCTATCCAAATATTCAGATTATCAATACCAATGATTATGCTGTTCCGGCAGAAGAAACAGATGAAGAGCTTCCGGTGATTCATCTTGACCTTGAGAAATCAAGAGCAAATGCAGGAGAAAGCGTCAAGATTACTGGATATGCAACAGATAATATGGGCATTGAACGTTTCGAATTGTATATCAATGATGAACTTGTACTTGACCATGCTGGAAGAACTTTCTATACCGGAGATTGCAGTGAAAGCGTTCATATCAAGGCAGTAGCAGTTGACCTGAGAGGCAATATTGCAGAAGAAGAACAAATTCTGACAGTTATAGATAATCGTGATAAGACTGCACCATTTGTTGAGATTACTTCTCCGGATAATCAGTCTGTTATGGATTTCTCTGTACAATTCATCGGTTCTGCGTATGATGAAACAAAATTTTCACATTATTGTCTGGAATATAAAAAACAAGGTACAGAAAACTATACTTTGATTGCTGAATCAGACAATGCAGTAAAAAATGCAGTTCTTGGTGAATGGGATGTATCAGGTCTGGAATCTGGAAAGTATGAAGTCAAACTTTCCGCAGAAGACTGCTCTGGAAACATATCATATATCATTTATCAGTATGAACTGAAACCCAATAGCGAAAGTGGAATTATCAATGAAGATGAAGTAGACCATGCTGCTCCGGTTATCGTTTTAGAGGTTTCAAGTGATTCTGCTAATGTAGGCGATGAAGTCACATTTGATGTCAGTGTCAAAGATGATTCGGCTGTTTCTGCTGTACAGGTTTATGTAGACGATGAGCTTTTTATGGAAAGTGCAGGACAGATTATCCTGACAAAGGGTGAAGCTGGAATCGTAAAAGTAAAAGTTTATGCTACAGATGAATACGGCAATACTTCTGTAAAAGAAACATCTGTTATTTTTGTAGATGACAGTGATAAAACTGCACCAACGGCATTGATTCAGTCGCCTGAACACGGGAATACTATCAGTGGGATGGTAGACATTACAGGTTCTGCTTATGATGAAAATGAAATGCTGAGATACAGACTTCAGTATAAACAGCATGATGCTGAAACATTTGTTACTTTTGCTGAAATGTACAGTACAGTAGAAAACGGGACTTTGGGCAGTTTGAATACCGAAACATTGCAGGATGGTGTGTATGATATTCGACTGACCGTAGAGGATAAAAGTGGAAATTCATCTTATGTCCAGTACTCTTATATTGTAGACAACAGCAAAACAAATGCAACTGCTGATACAATCAAGCCTGTAATTGATATTGCACTTTCACAGAATCAGGCTGAAATTGGTGATGAAGTATCCTGTATCGTTTCCGTAACGGACAATCAGGAACTGGCAGCAGTGAAAGTTTACCTTGATGATGAATTGATTTTAACAAGCAATGGCAATTTTACATTTACCCGTGGTGAGGCTTGTGTTTCAAAAATTAAAGTATATGCTGTAGATAAAGCAGGAAATTATTCTGTTTCAACAGCAGAATGCCTTTTTGCTGATAATCATGACAAAACAGTTCCGACAGCCGAAATTTCAAATCCAGCTCATGCAAGTGAAATTTCTGGTGCAGTATCTATTGAAGGTACAGCCAAAGATGAAAATGCTGTTCTGAGGTATATGTTGCAGTATCGTTTGCAGGGAACAGATGATTTTATCACATTTGCAGAGAATGCTGATGCTGTGGAAGACGGTCGGCTTGGTGTTCTGGATACTTCAAAACTTCTGAATGGTGTATACGAAATCCGACTGACTGTTGAGGACAAAGGCGGTAATTCATCATATGTGCAGCATTCTTACATTGTAAACAATGAAATTGAAGGAAACGGTGAAATTTCAGCAGAGGATGAGAAAGATATCATTGACCCTGTTATCAAGCTGGTACTTTCAAAAACAAATGCTCCTGTAAATGAAACAGTAAAAGCTAAGATTATTGTAACAGACAATAAAAAAGTAGAAGAAATCCATGTACTGATAAATGGCGAAGAAATTGAATATCAGGGAAATCAGGTTGAAATTACTTCTGATAAGGTAGGAAAAACAACAATAGAAGTCATTGCAAAAGATAACAGCGGAAATACTGCTAAAAAATCGGCTGTCTGCAATTTTTATGATTCTTCTGATAAAAAAGTGCCAGAACTGGACATTATTTCTCCTGAACATGATGCAACGCTTAACATTCCTACTGCTATCATAGGTTCTGTCTTTGATGAAACAAAACTTGCTTATTACACAGTAGAATATCGTTTGAAAGGTGAAGAAGAGTACACACTTTTAATTGAATCTTCGGAAGAAAAGCATAACGAAACACTGGCAGTATTTGACACAACTACTTTAGCAAATGGTGTCTATGAAATTAAAGTATCTGCTTTTGATAATGGCGGAAATATGACTTATATGACTGGGCAGTATGTTGTAGAAGGTAATCTGAAAATCGGTAATCTGAATCTTGGATTTGAAGATTTAAACACAACTGTTTCTGGAGTTCAAATTGCTGCTTCCAGGTACTACAGCAGTGCAAATAAACAATCTGGTGATTTTGGTACGGGCTGGTCTTTAGGTATTAGCAGTATTCATCTGTATGAGATGAATGAAATCAATAATTACTGGGATATGTCAACATCAGGGTTTGGCTTATTTTCGACTTACAGCTTACAGGAAACAGCTTCACATGATGTTCTCATCACTTATGGAGATGGAACAAGTGAACGCTTTAAGGCAAAACTGACCAAAGATACACAAAGATTTGCTCCTGTCACAAATACTTCAATTATATTTGAAAGTCCAGAAAATTCAAAGAATAAACTTGAAATTCTTGGTAGCAATGAGGTATACACATTAGGATATACGAATGAAGTGAGATTGCTGGATGCTGACGGTGAACCGTTCAGAATTGATAAATATAAGCTTACTTTAGAAGATGGCACAGTTCTAATTCTGAACGCTGTCAACGGCATAGAAAGTATTACTGATAAATTTGGAAATATCATTACAGTATCAGAAAATGGCTATACTGATAAAAATGGCAAGGGTCTTACATTTACAAGAGATTCTAAGGGAAGAATTACTAATATCTCATCTTCTGACGGAAAACGTATGAATTATGCTTATGATAAGAATGATAATCTTGTTAGTGTAACTGATGCACTTGGTAATGTGGTTTCATTTTCTTATGATGATAAGCATAATATCACAAGCTTGACGGATTCCCGTGGATACGAAGTTTCCAGAAATGAGTATGACGAAAGTGGCAGATTAGTTGCTACCATTGATGCAGAAGGAAATCGTATCGCTTTTGACCATGATGTTGATGGAAGAACAGAAGTTGTCACTGACAAATTAGGACATAAGACAGTTTATGTTTATGATGACCGTGGAAATGTTGTAAAAGTTACAGATGCCAACGGCAACAGCACCTATACTTCCTATGATGAATATGGTCAGCTTACTGAACGTATCGATGCACTTGGAAATGTAACCAATTATAAAGTCAGTGCTACAGGAAACCTTCTTTCTGTAACAAATGCACTTGGAAACACTGTTGAAAATCAGTATAACAGCAACAATCAGCTTGTATCTGTAACTGCAATGGGCATTTCTCAGATGATAATTGATTATGATGAAGACGGGCTTTTATCCAGCACAAAAGATGCTCTTGGCAATGGTACTTATTATCAATATGACAATCAGCATCGTATTACTGGCATTTCAGATGAAATTGGCTCTACTATCAGTTTTGTATATGATGCAAAAGGCAATGTGGTTTCCTCTACAGATGGTGCAGGTGAAACAGCATCCTATACTTATGATGAAGCAGGAAACTGCATTTCTAAAACAGTCATTAAAAATACAGCAAATGGTGCAGAAAATATCACTGAAAGATACGAGTATGATGCTCTTGGAAAATTAATTCGCATTATCTATGCAGATAATTCTTCTACCAGTGTTGAATATGATGGAAATGGAAACATGACTGCTTCGGTTGACGAAAAGGGCAGAAGAACGCAGTATGAATATGATGGGAACAATAGCCTCATCAAGGTTATTTACTGTGATAATACTTCTGAAACTTTTGAATATGATGCTGAGGGACGAAATGTAAAGGCAACTGACAGAATGGGCAGAAGTATGACAATGGCATATGATAAAGTAGGAAATATGACAAGTATTACCTATCCGAATGGTGCTGTTGAAAGCTATGTCTATGATGCAAAATATCGGCTGGTATCTGTAAAAGATATTACTGGCGGTGTAACATCTTACGAATATGATGTGATTGACAGAAACACTGCCATCGTAGATGCTATGGGCAATCGCACAGAATTTGCTTATAATGAAAATTCTATGCTCAGCTCTATGACTGACCCTAAAGGCAATGTATATTATTATGATTATGATGCAAATGGCAACAGAACTAAAGTGACAATACCTGACGGAACAAACCTCCAGACAACTTATGATGCAAGAGGCAGAATTATAAGTCAGACTGACCAGAATGGTTATGTAACATCCTATACTTATGATGGAGCTGACCGTTTAACTGGTGTTACAGATGCTCTTGGTAGTACATGGAAATATACTTACAATTCTGTAGGTGAACTTGTTACAGTAACTGATGCGAATGGCAATGTTACTGCTTATGAGTATGATGCTCTTGGAAGGGTAGTCAAAACTACCAATGCTGCCGGAAAAATTGCTGTATGCACTTATGATGATGTTGGAAATGTCCTTTCTTCAACAGATTATGCTGGAAATACCACTTCTTATACTTATGATGAATTCGACAGATTGATTGAACAGGATGTCGCAGGCAATATCACAGCATTCAATTATACTGACTATGGTCTGCTTTCTTCCGTAACAGATGGTTCCGGTACAATCAGCTATGATTATGACGATATGGATGGTCTGACAGCAGTGACTCTCGCTGATGGAACACAGATTCATTACAGCTATGATTCTGCACATCGCCTGACAGGTGTTTCTACAGCATATGGCGATACGTCCTATCAATATGATAAACTTAGCAGATTGGTAAGAGTTGTTGACAGAAATGGTCTTGCAACTGTTTATGAATATGATGCAAACGGTAACAGAACCGCTGTCAAATATGCAAACGGAATTACTGTTTCCTATGCATATAACAAAGTAAATCAGTTAATCAGTGAAAAGGCAGTTGACAAGCATACCAATATCATGGTACAATATGCTTACAAGCTTGGCAAGGCTGGTGAAAGACTTTCTGTAACAGAGCCTGACAAGACTGTAGAATATACCTATGATAAATTGTATCGTCTGACTGGTGAAAAAGTTACCAAAGATGACAATGTTACTGAAACACGTTATACCTATGACAGCGTTGGCAACAGACTGACTAAGACAGAAAACGGCAATGTCACAAAATACAGCTATAATAATCTGAATCAGCTTGTATCCGAAACAGGCATCACTTATCAATATGATGCAAACGGAAACCTGATTGCAAAAACAGAGAAAAATCAAAATACAACATACACATTTGATGCTCAGAATCGTCTTATCAGAGCAACCATTTCCAATGGTCAGAATGTGACTGTTGAAGAGTATGCTTATGACTATGCTGGAAACAGAACTGCAAAAATTACCGAAGGCGAAACTACAAAATATATCGTAGATACGAATGGTATTCTGTCACAGGTTCTTTATGAACTTGACGGAAACGGCAGCTTGAAAACTTTCTATACACTTGGTGCGGAGCTGATTCATCTTGCACAGGATGATGCTGTTCACTACTATCTGTATGACGGTCATGGAAATGTCAGGGCATTGGCAGATGAAAACGGCATTCTGACAGATACCTATGATTATGATGCATTCGGCAATCTGACACAGCAGACAGGCGAAACAGAAAATGCTTATCTGTACTGCGGTGAACAGTATGATGTCAATACAGGCTTCTACTACCTGAGAGCAAGATACATGAATCCGTCCACAGGCACGTTCATTTCTATGGACAGCTATCAGGGCAGTATGTTTGACCCTGTCAGTCTGCATAAGTATTTGTATGCAAATGCAAATCCTGTGATGTGTTCTGACCCGACAGGTTACTTCACTTTGGCGGATATGAATGTATCAGAAGCAATCAACTCGGCTCTGGACAAAATCATGACTCCCAATTTCATGGGTATTCTGCGTAAAATCAATACGATTGCAAGCATCTATGACACAGGCAAGCAGATTTTTCAGACACTGACTGACCCGAATGCTTCCGCTGATGAAATTTTGGGTGCAATTATTCGTGGTGCTATTACAAGTGTGTTCTTGAATAGTATGTGTGAACTGAAAACATATGGACCTATCATCAGCAAGATAGTAATTGGTTTTGGATATGTTTCACAGCTTGAAAGTATCAAGGAAGCAGCAGATGCCGGAGAATGGGATTTGGTAGCAGCAAGAACAGCACAGCTCTTTATTGATTTGCTTTCCCTGCATCAAAGTTGCTTTACAGGCGATACCTTAGTAGCCACAGAGGACGGACAGAAACGCATTGACGAAATTGAAATCGGTGACAAGGTTTGGGCATACAATGTTGAAACCGGAGAAACCGAACTCAAAGAAGTAAAGAATGTTTTTGTTCATGATGTTGTCGGTATTCTGCATCTTCACACCACTGACGGCGACATTGACACAACTACCAATCATCCGTTCTATGTAATTGGCAAAGGCTGGGTAGCTGCTGGTGACCTGACCGCTGGTGATGAAGTTTATCTTCTGGATGGCTCTTCTGCTTTCATTACAGGTTCTGAATTTGAAGAACTGGATGACATTATTCAGGTCTATAACCTTGAAGTTGAAGACTTTCATTCTTACTTTGTCGGTGACATGCCTGTTTTGGTGCACAATAGATATCCAGCGGATAGAGCAGCAGATAAAGGTTACCCTGGCATAAAAACAACATCAAATGGCGGACCAGATTTCAGTGGTACGAGTTATCTTTATGTTCCTCAGCAGACAGATCAAAAAAATATTGTAAAAATTACTATGACTGGTTCAAGAGAATCAGACTTTACAAAGGCATTTGAAGCAGCAAATATTCCCCAAAATATGAGAAAAGCTATTAGAAAAAATTATGTATGGCATCATGTAGATGACTTCAATCCTTTGACCAATACGTGTACAATGCAACTTGTTCGAAAGGATGCTCATACTGCCACTTTTCCACATAGAGGTTCATGTGCACAGTATGATGCATATTATGGTCCAACATATAACAAGTGAAAGTGAGAATTTTATGTACCACAATATTTTTTTAGGATTAAAGGAAAATGTTAGTTTAAAAGAAATCAAAATACTTGAAATGAAATATTCTTTTACTATGCCAAAATTGATAAAAAAACATTTTTTGAGGTATAATGGAGGTTGTCCAGAAAAAAATGTATTTGTTAGTGAAAATGGTAGTAGGTATGTGCTATTAAATTTTATTCCAATAAAATATGATGATTATGATTTGGACAAAGTGCTGAGTTTAGTTAGAGATGAAAATATCATGCCCAAGTGGCTCATACCATTCGCAGAAGATGGTGCTGGTGATTTTTTTTGTTATAGCTTAAAAAAAGATGAATTAGGTGCAATATATCATTATACACACGAATTTAACTATGGCGAATCACCTGAATCATATGTAACGTATTTAACATCATCTATTACTGAATTTATTGAATCATTAGTTGAAGAAGATGAAAATTAGTATATAAACACAAACCCAACATACGCCACTTTCCAAGAAATTAATTTGTATCAGAGCGAGATGTAGCAGAATCCAGAGAAGGAGATTTAGTAGTAGCGAGAACAGCACAGCTCTTTATTCAGTTAATCTCTTTACATCAAAGTTGCTTTACAGGCGATACCTTAGTAGCCACAGAGGACGGACAGAAACGCATTGACGAAATAGAAGTCGGCGATAAGGTATGGGCTTACAATGTTGAAACCGGAGAAACTGAACTCAAGGAAGTAAAGAATGTTTTTGTTCATGATGTTGTCGGTATTCTGCATCTTCATACCACTGACGGAGATATTGACACAACCACCAATCACCCGTTCTATGTAATCGGTAAAGGTTGGGTAGCGGCTGGTGATCTGTCCGCTGGTGATGAGGTTTATCTGCTGGATGGCTCTTCTGCATTCATTACAGATTCTGACTTTGAAAAACTGGATGAAATTATTCAGGTCTATAACCTTGAAGTTGAAGATTTCCATTCTTACTTTGTTGGTAAAAATTCGGTATTGGTGCATAATCAATACATAGAAAATGCATGGAATGAATATCAAAAGGAACACCAAGGTGAGTTGAATGCATCTACAGGACTTCCAAAGACAAGAGGGGAATTGGCAGCAGATTATAATGCTAGCAAACCAACTCCTCCCTCCAAAAACGCTGGAAAAACACATGCAAATTCTTTGGATTATGACGGTGCTAATTATGGATACATCCTGTTTGATAAAAATACAGGTGAGGTTTGTAAATTTGGAGAATCAATACGACCTAAACAAAGGTACACGAAAGAATATTTAAAGGATAATGGTGTTAATATGAAGATTGTCAAAAAAGGTAGTAAAAAAGCAATCCATGATTGGCAACATGAGATGATAATAAACTACAAAAAAAGGCACAATGATGAAAGACCCAGATTGAATCTTTCAGATTATTAAGATGAGGTATGAGAAATGTCATTATTCTTTTCGTCAGAAGCTCTTGGCAGAGCAAGTGATATATTATCATTTTTTTTAAGACTGATTACTCAAGTTCTTAAGGATATAGATGTAGCTGACTATACAAAAGATCTTGATGAAATTGGGATTATTGTAAATTGCTTCAATGAGGAATTCCTTAACGAAGGATTTGGACAACCACGAAAATATATCAGTTATAAAAAGAGATTTGCTGATATTCGCCTTAATATCCCTTTCGATGAGTTCCTTAAGGCCAATAAACAAAAACGCTTTGAAATGATAAAAAAGAATATCTATGATTCTATTGAGATCGTAAATAAAAGACTCAATAAGAAAAAGGGATATTCTTTTGATGGTGAAAGACTGATTGCAGATATAGAAAAAAGATTAAAAAAATTAAAGTTTTAAGATTTTTGTAGCAGAACAATTCTATTGTTTTCATTTTTATTGACAACGTTGAAAAATACAATATAATTAATGCAATAAAAAATCCACATCACATCCATTCTATTTCAACCAACTTGACTGGACAAGAGTTATACAATTTCGTGTTAGTGATGCGGTTTATCTGCTGGATGGCTTTTCTGCATTCATTACAGATTCTGACTTTGAAAAACTGGATGAAATTATTCAGGTCTATAATCTTGAAGTTGAGGATTTCCATTCTTACTTTGTTGGTGATGTGCCTGTTTTAGTGCATAACCCTAAAAGCATATGAACAGGTCAGCAAATCCTGTGGCAAAGGTAACTGGCTGATATGGCGAATGCTGACCTGTTCCCAATATTAAAAAAGACAAAACAGAATATGGTGTGAGGTACTGAAATATGTACCTCATACACCGATTTTGAGTGTCGAATTATAGGTGAATCTGCTGGAAAATGTTTAAATAGAGGATTTTTATAAAATTATTCTAAGAAAGGAATACGCTTTAGTTTACATACAAAATTTGAAAAGACGGATTGAAAAACGTAAATTAAATATTTATGAGTGTATTTTTAGCAAATAAAGGTGGGATATACTAATGGACAAAAATTGTCAAATCATACCGTTTCGCAATTTGAGAAACAGAATGGTACAGACAGATGAAGCCAAGGCTTTTAAAGATTCCTTTTTTAAGGAAGTCTATGATCAAGCTGCTGCACTTACTAACATTATAGCAGGTGCGAACGAACAGAAAAGAAACTTTGATGAAAATGTAATCCCTCGTCAGCAGACAAGAACTCTCCAGAATGTAATTGCTTTTACTGGCAGACGAGGCACCGGCAAAACTTCTGCAATGCTGTCTTTTGCAGAAGCCTTATCAGATGGGCGATACATGAATAAAACGCTGGATGGAAACGAAAATCCGTATACAGCACTTCAGGGAAAACAGTTCTATGCTGTCCAGTATGTGGATTCTTCCATTGTGTCTAAGGATGAAGATTTTTTCGAGATACTGCTTTATCGGATGCTTCAGTATCTGAATTGTTATGTAGAAGCCTACAATCAGA
>AUXO016228689.1_pt1 | contig 11071 bp, 5 predicted proteins | sample 768731 | NCBI WGS metagenome assembly AUXO01 (sample SAMN02715735, study PRJNA202380) | gut metagenome | biome: sheep rumen | host: Ovis aries | place: New Zealand: Palmerston North
AGATAGTAAGTTTTTCCGTTTTGCTTGTATGTGATACAGGAAACAATAACCGGAAGCTCACCTTCAACTACTTTGCATTTTCTGTCTAATACTTTGATTTTTTCTGACATTTTCGTTACCTCCTGTTTGATTACAGTTTCATGATAAAAGAACACAAGACTCAATAGGTCGCTTTTTTGCCGACATTTTACTAAAATGAAAACATGGGTATAAGAATAGAAAAAAATGACATAACCAAGGTTAAAGATGTAGATATCATCGTAAATACCGCAAATCCTTATCCGGTAATCGGTGCGGGAACAGATTATGCAATCTACATAGCTGCCGGCGAAGAAAAGTTGCTTAACGAAAGACTTAACAAAATTGGAAACATTGAACCGGGCGAAGCAAAAATCTCTTCCGGGTATGATCTGTGTAGGCTAATCATTCACACGGTCGGTCCGAATTATATTGATGGGAAACATAACGAAGAACAGATTCTACGGAACTGCTATCGCAACAGCCTCAAACTTGCTAAAGAGAACCAATGTAAGCACATCGCCTTCCCGATGATCGCAACCGGTACCTATGGTTATCCCAAAGAAGAGGCAATCTCTATTGCGATATCTGAGATCAATGATTTTCTGATCAAATATGGAAGCGAAATGAAGGTGACGATTGCCGTCCTAAACAACGATACATTTTTTCTGCTGAAAAAGATCATAGATAATTCGGAAGCAATTATTGATGATGATGAAGCTGAAAAAACAAAACAAAATGAATATGGTTACAGGAACGATCCGGCAAGTATTGCAAGAAGACGTAGACTGGTAGAAGAAGAAAGGTCTATTTCAAGAAGCAACAAACCGTTGTTTGAGATCAGCGACGAAACCAAATCATTTTCGGATATGCTGTTCTACTATATGAATATCAGGAACGAGGATCCACCAACGATCTACAATAGGGTTGATTTGGATCGCAAGCAATTCTCAAAATACTGCAACAATAACAGGTTGCCTTCAAAAAAAGACGCAATCAAAATCTGCATAGGTCTGCGTCTTACTTTAAGAGAATCTGTCGATCTTCTTTCAAGGGCTAATTATGCCTTTAATCCATCCAGTCCTGTCGATCTGGAAATCGTTCGAGGCATCAGAGAACATAAATCATATAAAGAAATACATGATAACTTAGAAAAGAAGAATCTTGAATACTTTGATTCAAAGAAAGGAAAATAATATGGCAGTTGAAGGCAAAGAAATCAGAAGCAAGATGACTGGTGCTCGTGGATATATAGAAAAAATCGAAAAAGGAAAACTGTATATCAGTTTCCAGTCTACGGGTTCGATCGTGATTGCTCTGAAAGGATAAGCTTATACAGATATGGTTGTAGATGAAAGAGACGATATCTATACTTTAGATCGTAAAAAAGAAGAAAGGCTGTAAGAAATGAATTAAATCATTTTGTTACAGCTTTTTCACTCTAAATATATCAATCAGGAGATTTTGTAGATTATTCAATTGTGATGGTCAAAGATCCGACTTTCGAATAAGATGTGGAATCGTGTGTAGATTTAACCGTTCCGCTTGGCATAAACGTAACGTTGTAATCTTTTACTGTTGTAACATTCTCTGTTGGCTTTTCAAGGTTTAATGCACCGCTCAAAACTGAAGATCCTTGTTTGAATTCACCACTTACAGTTGAATATCCATTATCAGGAGTAAATGTAAATGTTGCATTTACGGCTTTACTAGAATGATTCTTTAAAACAATAGAATTGCTATTGTTGTGAACAGACCAAGTAGGCGTTGATGTATTATCGGCTACATATACGTGATTTGTTGTATCCCAAACCTTATTCTGGTCATGATAATCAAACTCCATAGCACCCCACGTTATATCGACACTTATTAATTCCGGCTGTTCGCCATTAATATACTTAACATCGACATCCCCTGTTTCATCAGCAAAAACAGTTGGAAAACCAAGTAATAAAAACATAAAGCAAGTTGTAACTAATAATATTTTTTTCATTTAATTCACCTTTCCTCGTTTATTATATGTCCTTTACTCATACACTTCAATTTGTATTGGAATTTTTGTGTTTAAGATGGATTTCTCTCCCGTGTCCTCATGGTAATAATAAACCATTAAAATCCCATCATATCCACCTTCAATAAGTCCATTCCCTTCAATTAGACTCATTCTTGTTATTTTATTTCCTGTTTTAATTAATCCAGATTGAGCAACAACGTTGTCCTGAATAATAAGTTGAAGCAAAATATCCTGGTTAGATTTTGATGGATTGGAAAAATACAATTCTACGAATTTTTCTGTAAGGTTGATTCTTGCTGAGGTCGAATATGTAAGAGAAACGTTATTCTGCCCCTCTTCATAGTCAACCTTATCATTATCGTTTTCCATATTTGACTGATTTTTATCTTCATCCATTATTGCGTGATCAGGGACCAACACTTTATCTTTTCTGAAAAAGAGAGCCCATACCGCAATAAATGAAGATAGCAAAAATAGAATCAGCAAAATTATAATGATACTTTTTGTTTTCTTTTTATCCATGTTATTCCCCCAACTCTATGCTGATGGAACCAATTTTTCTAAAATCGTCCCATCTTTCTTCGGTTTTTCCTGACAAATTAAACCAATAGAGTAAAATTTGTTCTGTGTTGAGATCTACCCAGTCTCCATCATATTCTTTTTCTGAGTCAGTGAAAGTTCCTTGAATATCTGAATAGCCGGTATCTGCCTGATATGATAGTTTTATTTTTGCATCTAGATCTCCATCATTCTCAACCTTAATTGTATTGCTGTTGTTTATTGATTTCCATCCGGCACCTTTCCACACATGTTGACTACTATCCCATGTTCCATCATCATATTCAAATTTCATTTCACCCCAAGTGATATTTATGCTGCGAACTGCGTGTTCTTCTGAAACTGTTAATGTTATTGTTCCATTTAAAACTATTTTATCAGTGGTTGTAACAACACTATATGTTACTGGCAGTTCAATTATTTGATTTATTTCGGCGTTGTTTTTTATCTTCAAGACAAATCGAGCTACATCTACTGTTTCTTTATTCAATATACCGCTCATTTTTGCAAAAACATAACGAAGATAGTGATTGTTCTGATTTTCTGAAGTCTTATTACTGATGGCTTGATCATCCACGATAAGCGATTCGTGAGATATTACTTCCAAAAAATCTGGATCAATCTCTTTGATATCTACCTGTAGTCCTCTGATATCATCGGTTGCATCGAAATAATTTTTTAGATTAATCGTAATGCTAACTTCTTCTCCCTTGGCTGGTTCGTTATTCGAAATATCCACGCCAAAAGCTATCTGCGTATCTGCTGATAACTTTATAGACAGATTTGAAATAAGAATTAATAAAAGTAAAAACAATATTTTTCTATTCATATCTCATCACTTAATTATTTGATAGAATATCTCCTTCTCCATTAACATAGTCAATAACACCATAAAGATCGAAGATTCCAATATCATCACCACCATATAAGATACCCGCCTTTTTATTTGCACCTTCTAATACATAATCTTCATTAATGTGATTAATCATATCAAATATATCGAAGATATCTACTTCTCCATTTCCGTCAACATCACCATAAATTACAATAGTGTATTTTATACCATCGCAAACCGCTTCACCTGAAGTGCCAATAATTGTGCCATTTTGTCCGTTTTGTTTAATAACTTTTACCTTCTGGCCAAGACTAGCAAAGTAGTTTTCAATGTAAGCGACTGAAAGACTGTCTGGGATATGCAGGATATACCGATTTTCAACATCTATTTCAAAACTTGATTGATTATCTAATGTCGGAATTGTTTTTGTCTCAAGCACTTTTCCACAAACGGAGCACTTTCTTACCATCTTCCCATAACCAAACATCGACTCTGTTTCAATTGTGTGCCATTCATCCTCTTTGTGGCTAATTGATATGCCAAATTCTTTACTGATGTTTCCGTATTTTATACTTACAACAGCATTTCCGTCATCATCTATATTTTGAGCATATAGGTAATCATCTATGATTTCTAAAGAACCGTCTTCATAAACGCCCTTAACCACAAGTCCTGAAAGGTCAATGGTTTCGTTCTCATAGTAGTCAGTTTTATCAGGTAACTTATCAATAACTAAATCAATCATGTTTGTACCAGTAAACCTAGCTTCTATACATAGACCATCGGTCATTTGCGTCATATAATGATTGTTTTCACTTACTAATTCATTATTAATAAACCAGCCAATGAATTTTGATTGTCCTTTAGGTTTTGCAACAAGATCAATATTTTCGCCGATATAGTATCTGCCACTATTATTGATTTCAATTCCGCCTCTACCAGTAATAGAAATATTTAAATCTTGTTTTTGAATTATTTCAACGAATACAGGTTCAGATACATAATAATCAGTTGACCTGCCAGCAATTCTTACGGCCGCAAATTTTTTTATCGCATCCCCCACCGCTTTGACTTCGTTGCACTCGCTTGATATACTGAGCATTTCGTTCCAATCAACATTGTTTGCATCATCAACAAAACATACCTCATATTGATAGTTTCTATCCAAATTATCAATAATGTACGATTCTCCATTGTATTTTACTGTCAAATCACCATTAATCTGCTTGCTAGCTGGAATTTCTACAGTCGTAATGTACCCACTTACATTTTCACCATTTGCTCGTATTCTAACACGTAGAACGCTTGGAACTGTAGTGATAGTAAAAGGAATTTCTTCACCATTACATTGTATCCATTCACCATTACCGAAGCAGTATTCATATTCATCTGAATACGAATCGGCTGTTTTCATCGTTTTATAATTCAATATTACTTCTGGAGCTTTAGGAATTACGGGCTCGTCAGCATAGCTGCTGTTTTCATTAAACACTAAATCTCTTTTTTTCAAGATAGATGAAGTAACTTCAGAACTCCATCTCTTATAAGCAGTATAGTCTTCGCCTTTAACTCTATTAATTTTTCTTAAAATATCACTTTCATTTGAAGATGGGCCTGCCAATTTTCCATACAATTGCATATTGAACAGTTTTTTCAATTGCTGTTCGCCCTTCAGTCTTGTATCAAATAGTGATCTAGCAGTTAAAATGATTGATTTGTCTTCGGTCATTAGCTCATTGATATCACTATCACTAAGAGATGACAGTTCACTGCTGCTTATTGTCCCGAATACAGAATTTCTATGTTTTAACTGCTCTTTCAACGATGTTGAGAAAATACCATCTAGTTCACGATAAACATCCATCATATCCTTATATGTATCAAACTGTTTATATTGCATCAAAAAGTCAAGTACATCAAAGGCGACAGAAATCTCACTCTCATAAGGAATGCTTTTCTTTACAATTTTTGTTAACTGTTTAAATCCAAATGATGCGCTTTCAGATATTACTGCATCTGCTCCAACACTTATCTGTCCAAGTGTCTCCATGCACCAACTTACATCACTCTTTTCACTCAAAATCGCATTTATCATTCCACTTACAACATTGCGTAAAATCTGATTGTTTGTTGCTGATTCTATTGATTGAAGATAGTTGATAGCAACATCATACTGTTCACATTTTCTTAAAATGTCGTAAAGTCTGATCTGTTTTCCATACGCCTTGATCGCTTTGATTCCTGAGCCAACTAAACTTTGTCCTAAAGAAAACTCTTTAGCGAATTTTTCAGAAATTAGATCGTTTGTGTCTATGAGTCTGTTTAGTTCGATGTTGGTGATAGACAATCCCTTGTTTTTTAGGATTTCTACCATTTTTTCGCTAACCGCTTCCAGATCTTTCGTTTTACATGTATAAACTAGATCATCGATTAAGCTAACATCATCTAGTGAGATATAATCAGACAAATAGTTGTAGTTGTCGTCATTTGATGCAGATATTTTAATTTTCAACAAATAATCATTTACAAATTTGATAATTTCATTCTCTGAATATTCATCAACTGTTTTTTGTATCTCGTCGCTGACCAAGTAGTCCAAAAGTATCTTTTCGATTAGTTTATTAGAATCATCTTGATATAATTCTTTAAAATCTCCATCTAATATGATTTTTTCAGCATTGCTTAATGAATAATATAGTTCGTTTACCAAGTCGGCATTAATTGATGGATAGTAAAAATTGTCGTCGTAATACATATAATCGAGCACATTTGAAACATCTGAATTACTAATCATTCTGCTTACCAGATCAGTTAGATTGCTGTAGTAACTGTATCCATCTTTATTTTTGACAATCACATTAATGTTGGATTCATTACCAGAGAAAACCCTTGGAATCACATCCATAAGAATAAGGTCATCAAAACTGGTTATGCCATATGCTGCGCATTCATACAAAAGTTTTTGTCCAGGAGCAAGTTTATTAACACCTTCAGTCACAACGTCTTTTGGTATTGTTTCATGTGAATCAGCATTTGAACTGTTAAGATATTCGATTGTAAAAGGAATACATTTTTTTGTGCCATCAGAATTAACCAGATAAACATTTAATACAGAAGCATTCTCTTCAAAAGCAACATATTCCGTTTTTTCTTGCCACTTCTTTATTTCAAAAACATTTCTAATCTTTTCACATATATCCAGTTTAGGTAAATAAATATCAGTATCAGTTACATTTTCCAACTCAACATCAAAATACAGGGTATTATAAAGCAATTCTTCGTTGACAACAAAATTTATCTTAAGTCCATCGAGACCATAAATGTTTATTGGCTCATCCATTTTAAACTTTGCCGATACCGGCTCATTAAATACTGAAAGCAGTCCTTCATAATCGGCATCCAAATAGTATGAACCAGTTTTATCGCCTCTAACCAGCCATGTCAAAGTAATTGAATCCTGACCTTTTAGTTCATCAAAATGAATTTCGTTGTTAGTTTCATATAATGGACTAATCGATTGACCTGCGTTGTTTTGTGCATTCATAACCGTTACGCCTTCAGGGATATTTAATTTGACAGTATTATCGACTAACGAAAACTCTTCAGCTGCGTTATTAATTAAATGCAATCTAACGTCAAAGAATTCTTTAAGTGTGGAAGCTTTAACCGGTACATCCAAAATTGCGATTATCTGACCATAATTCCACCCTTTAGGGACAATTACTTGAATATCAGAAATCTGTCGTTTTTCACCATTAGAATCAGTAAATGAAGGAACTACGTTTCCATTGCTATCTTTTATCTTCCATTTTGTTGCTGAAGAATTTCCGGTTGTTATAGCAGATATTGTATAGTTGCCATTTCCTACTACACTTCCACGATATCCGCCCGTGCCAGAACTACTAGCTGAACTTCCTGATCCGTGTGAACTGCCTGATCCGCCAGAGGATATTGTGCTTGTTGGAACAGTTAATCCTATATCTTCGTTTGTTGTGTAATTCAGTTCAAAATTTACTTCATATACATTTCTGTTTTCAGTGGCATCAACGTCTATTCCGGCTTCAATTATTTCTTCGTAAGTCAATCGTTTTGTTTCAAAATTTCCAGATATAACTTTTTGCTTTTTTGTTCTCAGTACTACTTGTTTTTCACTGTTTGCTTCGATTACAATGTTTTCTTTTACAGGAAGATAATCGGAGCTGAATGTTCCAATTAGATGTGTTCCTTCTTGTAATGCAATTTGAGTGGAGCCGCTACTGTTTGTCAACTGAATTTGCTGGTCATCGTTTCCAAGATCAAAATAAACTGGAACCTTTGAAACAGGTCTGTTTTGTTCGTCTACTACGATTACTTTGAGCATTCCAAAAGAATCATACTCTCTGACATAAACAGTATGCTGTGCTGTTGAACTATTGCTCTCTTCGTCAGTAACTGTTAACGTTACAGAGTAGGTTCCAATTTCTGCAAATGATTTTTTTGGTTTTGGTAGCGAAGATGTAGTTCCATCTCCAAACTCCCATTGATATGTGTTAATTCCGATGTCATCATATGATGCTGTACCATCAAATTCAACCTCGCCTCCTACAGGTATAGTTATCGGTCCATTTAGTATAGCGACAGGTTTTATGTTTGCATATGAATAAGAATAATCAATACTCTCAATAAACTCTGTTCTGTTTCCGTAAACATCAATTGCTTCAATCTTGTAATAAAGCGTTGCGTTTGTAACGCTATTCTTTATATCGGTAAAAGCATAGTCGATTTTACCACCGGCTCTTGATCCAATCTTTTTAAAATCTTTTCCGCTTGTTGACGAATATACAAGATATCCGGCGATATCTTCCTCATTTAAGCCCTTCCAACTTAGCAATACTCTGTTGGAATTAACTGTAATGTTAAATTCTTGGATTTCTGGTCCTACTTTATCAACTATATATTCATTGTACGCAAAATCAGATCTATAATTTTGTTGATCTATTGCATATACCCGGATATAAATTTTTTCATTTTGTGCACAATCTTTTGTTGGTAGATCAACGTTAAACTCAGTATAGTATTCATTTACAACTTCTTTTTCTACAAGAGTCGAGTAATTAAAACTATGGTCTGTAGCATATTCAACAACAATCTTCTTGAGCTCGTGATTATCAAAAGCGGCAATACTGATTGTATTGTATTCATCACTTACGGTGTTGTTAAATGTTGATTCAATGTTTACTATTATTGGCTTTTCGGTATCTTGATAACTACGACAAGCTTTCACTTCTGATAAATCGCTTGCATTTCCTGCGTCATCATAACTTATTACCTTGTAATAGAAAACGACATCCTGAACAACATCTCTGTCTCTATAGTTTGGTGAATCTGTTTTTTCAACAAGCGGTTCATATTCTCCTTCGTACGTATCCGATTTATATATAGAGTGTAGTCCTCCACCATCACCAAACGATATTTCGACATATCCGTTTCCAGAAATTAGATCAAAATCGTTTGGATCACTAGTGTTAGTTCTAGAAATCAGATATTCAACAAACGGGGTATATTCGTTGCTTAAGCTTGAATTACCAAAATAATCTTCAGCAATCGTTCTTACATAAATACTACCGTCCTGATATGAAGAAATATCGATTTCAGTTTCAATGCTTCTTTCCCTTTTACTTTCACTAAAATCAAACGACTTCAATTTAGACCAATGTTCGAGGTCGGTTGATATCTGAACAATGATCTTTGAGATACCAGTATCGTCTATCACGGTTGAGGAATAATTAATGTTGGTATTTGTTTTCTTAGCCAGCGGCGAGAAGGACACAATGCGCGGCGCCGAATTATCTGATAAGGTCGATATTTCCAATACATCTGAATACTCACCAATATTCCCGTGAATATCTCTAGCTCCAACTTTGAACTTATATAAAGCATTACCATTCAAATTGTCAACTTCATATGATGTGCTAGTAATTCCTTCAGCTATTACTGCCCAGTTTTCACCTTCAGCTGCTAAAACATTGTAGCCGTCTATGTCGATTGCTCCTACTTCATCCCACGACAGTTTTACAGTTGAAGAGGTGGCTTCACCTATTAAATTGGCGACTTTTTCTGGCTTTTCATTATCAACAATATATACTGCAACAACTGGATCACTTAAGTTGCTTCTTATGTCTTCTGCCTGAACTTTTATCTTAATTGTATTGACATTAAATTGACTAACATCCAGAACTACAGAGCACACGTCTCCTTCACTTTTCTTAATCAAATTCCAGTTTTCACCAGAATCTATCGAATAGTAGAAGGAAATACTATCGACTTCAAAATTATCATTTGCTTTTACCGTCATATTAAGCTTTTTGCTTATCGCACTTAATGGTGATGGATCAATGCTTTCAATAACCGGTTTAACGTCGTCCCGTTTAGGTGTTGCGTTGAGTATGTCATACTCTTCTCCTTCAAAACCGAATTGTTCAATTCCTACAATGTAATAATAATAAAGTGTATCCGGTATAAGGTTTTCATCGTCATATTGTGTTATGTTTGTGTTCTTAATTGTGGCTAAAAGCGAAAATGATTCTTCTTCAGTTGCGCGTCTATATATTCTATAACCCAATGTTGTGTTTTCTTCAAGAACCTTCCATTTTAAAGTGCATTTTTCAATACCTTCAATAATTTCAAATTCTTCTATTTTTCTTGGAGGGTTTTTTAATGATATTTCAAATTTAAAAGACCGGCTTCCTTTAACCCCATTAATACCAGTAACAACAATACTAGCTGTTCCTGGTTTGTTGTTGTTTTTGTACTCTAATAAAAAATTGCTGTTTTCAAACAGTTGATAATATCCTAATTTTACAGAAACAGAAGGATGTAAAGGAGTGCCTTCATAGAAGGATTGAGTATATTCGATTTGAATATCAAGATCCTCTATAGGGATTTGAGCAAGTTGCGTCCCAGTAGAATCCAAGAAAATTTTATGACAACCAGAACATAAATAGACAATAGTATCACCGATATTAACAGGAATAAGAGCGTGTTTTTCAAAAACAATATTATTAATCAATTGATCATTACCGTTTTTTATATCAATTAAACTAAACGAAGTTTCACTTTCATAATATTGAATGCTTGAAATATTGGAATTATAAAAAGCATTAGAAAGAATGGTTTTGTGTTTATTTAAATAAAGTTCATTTTCAATTACATAATCAGAACTAATCGACACTTCTATGGGGTTAAGGACGGATATATCCTGCAAAGAATTCCATTGAATTATAAAAGTTCCAGTATTTATAGACTGATTAAGAGTATCAAAAGCAGATGCATCAGCAATCGATCCGCCAAGATCGACGCAGATTTTATTAATCTGATTGCTTTCAAAATCAATATCAAAAACGGAATAATACTTTCCTCCAAATTCAAATACTTTAATTGATTCATTATTTATCAAATTTAAAGAAATATTATTAGAGCAGGAGGCAAATGCGTAGCTTCCTATCGATTCAACGCTGTCAGGTATGGTCAGTTCGATACTGTTGCTTGGACTGAAACTATAAAAAGTATAGGCACCAATGTGCTTGACACCATCAGCGATCGTCAAAGATTCAAGTTTGGATGCGGATTTATACCACGGGCTGCTGCCATAATAACCTGGCTGGTTA
>AUXO017888279.1_pt1 | contig 11071 bp, 9 predicted proteins | sample 768731 | NCBI WGS metagenome assembly AUXO01 (sample SAMN02715735, study PRJNA202380) | gut metagenome | biome: sheep rumen | host: Ovis aries | place: New Zealand: Palmerston North
AATAAGAAATCTGTTAACACTCCAATGAGTAAGATCAATTTCTATAACTATCTAATATATAGAAAGTGGGGTGATAGCACTGTTATTGATGTCTATTACGATAAGCAAAAGAACAAATACTTCCGCATACATGTCCGATATCCATATAAAATAAAGAATACTTTCAGGTACGCAACAGATTCATTGGAGTCATTTGTTGAATCACTTGAAGCTGATTATCAGCAGCACCCTGAGCATTTCAAAGTGTGTGGATTACCTCATATGAAAGTAGAAAACAAACGACCTAAGGCAGGTCAGCCTGATTAGGTTTACATATGATATATAATTTTAAGCAATTAGTTCTAGCAATTATTTTACACATATACGAAGAGGAGAATAGTATGGCTTTCACAGAAGATCTGTTACTACCATCGCGCGGTATTATTTATCAGCTCCCAGAATTTAATGGCATTGTAAAAGTAAAACCATTCACAACAAAAGCATATAAAGATCTTTTAACAGCTAATGCTAGTGAAGCTGGTCTTAAGCAGTTTGTTGATACATGTTTAGTAGATTGTCCAGTTAAAGCAAAGAACATGAATCAGCATGATTTTCTTGCAGTTCTATTCAAGATTAGAGCTATTACACTTGGAAATATTCTTAGAACACAGACTACTTGCCCAGAATGTGGTCATACTGAGGATATAGAAAGAGATCTTAATGATATTGAAGTAAATTATCTATATGCTGATAATTATCCAATAAGTATTAAGTTACCAAAAAGTGGCATGGATATCAAAGTTAGATTAGCAACTGGCGCTGATGTTGCAAAAGCTAAGCAAGAAGCAGACCGTAGGTCAGCTATATTCAAAAAACCGGCGTCTGAATTTTTGACTACGTATACAATTGTATCGTTGCTTGATGTTGGTAATAAAGATATTATTGAAAAAGCTGAATGGTTTGAGACACTAAGTCCGCAAGATGCTATATTCATTAATGGTGTTCTTACTAAACTAACAGACGCATTTGGTGTTAAATTGCTTCATGAAGATAAGTGTGCAGCATGTGACAAAATTTATAGCTCATCAATAGACATCTGGGGAGACTTCTTTCGCCCCGATGCAGACATCAGCCTCGGCATTACAAGCAAGGCAGGAAATTTGGCAGGCCCTATTGAAAAACCAGATATTTCTGAGTAAGCATGGAAACATACACTTTATAGAAAGTGATAATATGACTTACTTTGAATTTACAAAGTCAGTGAAGTTACTTACTGACTACTTAAAAGAAATAGGTCCTCAATTGTCAGATCTCGGATAACAAGAAAGCTAGATCAATTGATCTAGCTTTTGTTTTATAATTTATGGTGTAATATGAGTAGCGATAGTGACAAAATAAAAGTAGCTAAATTAGTCAAGCTTTTAACTGGTGATAAAAAATTAGATCAAATTGCAAATATAATTGACAAGATTTCAATAAAAGATAGCGAACAGATTAGAGAGATAGTCCCATGTAGAAAATGGGTCTCTGAAGACTACTTCATCGGGCATGACGGTAATGCTAAGCTATATCCATTTTGGAAAGATCTCATCTGCGATATATTCGATGAGAACAGCGGTCAGAAGTATACTACTGTAGTCTTGACTGGTGGGATAGGAACTGGGAAGTCGACCTGCGGATTATACATTTTGCTTAGAAAATTATATGAGCTTTCGTGTTATAAAAATATTGCAGGTCTATTTGGAATGATGTCAAACTCATTCACAGCATTCCTTTATTTTTCTTTAACAAAGTTTCAAGCAGAACGTACTGGGTATGGGCAACTTAGATCTATTATAGACGGGATTCCGTACTTCAATGAGCATTTTTGTAGAAATAAGTATAGAAATTCAACATTAGATTTCCCAGAGAATGTTAGAATGTTCTATGGTAGTTCTACCGGTGATATGATCGGTATGAATGTTATTGCTTCTATCCTTGATGAGGCTAACTTCTTTGGCGATAGCTCTGGCTCTGATGTTAACTATGGAGATGTTGCTAAGCTGCATGATTCAATCATGTCTAGACAGTCATCTCGTTATACAAAAAACGGAGTAAATCATTCACTATCTGTAGTTATTTCATCATCGACGTTTCAATCTTCATACACTCAGCAGTTATACGAGAAGTCTCTGACTGACCCGTCTATCAAGTATGCAAGGGCACGATTATGGGATATTAAACCAAAGGGAACATATTCTGATGAAATGTTCTATGTGTTTGCTGGCAATGAGAAGTTCGACCCATTTATGATAGATAGTACTGCAGATTTATGCGCAAAACTTGGCATCAGCCTTGATCCAAGCTTATCAATACCAGAAGCTGTGTCTAAGCTTTCTCAAGAATATAGAAATTTAATAGATGAAGTACCTATTGATTTCTATAACATCTATCGTAGTAATATTATTCAAGGATTACAAGATTTCTCTGGATTATCTGTCGCTTCTACAGGTAAGTTATTTACATCAAGATCAACATTTGAATCTTGCATTGATAGCGAAATTTATCCGCTCTTTTCAAAGAATGAGTTTACTGTAGAGACATGCAATGATGATCCGTCAAATTGCATTCAATACTATCTTAATGGTAAAGAATTTCCACATAAAGAATGTCCTCGCTACATTCACATCGATATTGGTGTAGCGAATGATGCGTACGGTATTGCTTGCTGCTATAAACATGGGACTAAGCTAGTTGATGGTGTAGAGACACCAGAATACTATTATGACTTTTCATTAAGAATAGTTCCGCCACCGGCTCCAAAGAGAGTGTCTATTTCAAGATGTCATGAATTCATTAAATATATGAGAGATGTGCTAGGACTAAGAATTGGGATGGTTTCATTTGATCAATTTCAGAGTGAAGCCAGTAGACAGTTCTTATCAGAAAATGGATTTAATGTAAAGTACCAGTCAGTTGATAAGACAGATACTGCATACTTATTCTTTGTAGACTGTATGTATAAGAACATCGTTCATTTTGGAGAAGAATTTGCTGAAGCAATAAAGAAAGAGCTATTTGATCTTATTTGGTACAGATCAAAGCAAAAAGTCGATCACCCATCAGATACAAAGCACGGTGGAATGAAAGACCGCATGGACGGCGTCGTTGGGGCTTTATATAATGCATACATCACGCAAGAAGCTATCTATGACCCATCGGATGTATTAAATCTGTCAAAGTTTAACTCTGGAGACTTAGACAACTATGCTGAAGTTCCAGTAGATGACTTGGAAATTGAGACTGGGATTAAAAGAGTATCATTAGATGAATTAGAAGATCCATATAGATACTTAGACACGTAACTTCATGTATAAATATAACTCGCTAGATAAATATTTATCTAGCGAGTTCTTTTGTGTGAAGAAATATCAAATAGTGTAGTTAGATTATGTAGTATAGTCACTGCAGCAAGAGGGTGTTCAATTATGAAAAGCAATTTGTTACATCGGTATAAATTAGAGAAGAAGATAGCTAAGCTAGAAAGACTAGTTACAGAAAGATCAGTTGGTAGAGGTGGTGGGCCTTCAAAGGCATATCAGATTTGGGACTATCTAATGAATAACGGCCCAAAGTCAGTCTCAGATTTGAAGTCAGCTTTACCAAAAGACATTACAAACTTTATTAACTTCTATGCTGATAATAATCTCTTGATTAAAGATGGAGATATGATATCAGCTAATGCTGACTATAAATGGGATGATGTTGGAGTAATTCCAAGAACTGCTCAACAAGAGATGATAAATTCTCTTAGAGATGGTGGAATTCCAGATGCTACAGATATACCAGAAGAACAGCCTACTAGATCAGCAAGAGCTCCACGCCAGAGAGCAGTAAAGCAAAATTTATTTTCTAGAAAGTTTGATGAAGTTAAGGCCGCGGTTGATGCTGGTCAAGATGTAAATCAAACTAATGATAAAAGCCAGACTCCGTTATTATTTGCTGCAAATTCCAAAGCTGGAAATAATTCTGATATCATTGAGTATCTTTTAACTCATGGTGCAAATTTGAATTCTGTATTTAAAGGTTTTAATGCATTTGATCTTGCATGTAAAAACGATAACATTGACGCAATGAAAGTCATTCTTGCTAATGATACACAGAACGTCATTAATAACCCAAGCTCAGATATTAAGTGGTATTATAAAGATGTGCCAAATAATAAAGATATCATATTATTAGCAGCGTCAAAAGAAAGATATGAGTTTAATCAAGGAGTACATAGATTTTATTATACTGCATATGCACGTAAAATAATCTCAAAAGAGCAATATGAGCAGATCATAAACAACATACTAGATAGCTGTAAATTTGGCGGATACTCATTCGATGTTATAGAGTATGAAGTCAGTCACGAAATTCTAAACACTATTAAAAAGATTGCTGATAAAGAAAAGATATTAGCGCGCTTGAATTGGGCAGTTAGTAATAATGACATATCACCCAGCATTGCTCGTCAATTACTTGATCTATGCGGTAAGGTTGTCGATGGTAAGCTTTCAATACAGTGGGGAGCTTTAGATTTTATCGAAACATGCAGAATTCTTTGTAAAAGAGCAAATGATCAATCTTTTATGAGCAACTTGCTTAGCCAAGCATTTCTATCTAACTTATCAGATAGCGATATAAGATCACTATTTCGTGATGCTGTTGAGAGCAATGATGTAAACACGTTGTCAAAGTTAGTAGCTGCTAAAGTTAAGATCGGTGCAAATACAGTGTGTGACAATCGTTACTTGCAATCTGCAAATGAAGAAATAACAAGACTGGCTACAAGACTTATCGATAGAAATACTCAACTTAATAGATTTACAATTTCTGATGTTGCTGAATGTGAAAATGAATATTTAATAAATTACGTAATTGACATGGGTTATGGTGAAGATTTATTAGCATGGTGCATAGATAATCGTCACACAGATAATGAATTTGCTGTGATAAAAGTTCTTAAAGAGAATGGGTTTGAAGTACCAGATGACAGCGATTCTAGAAGAAATATTGTAGCCGGCGCAGAGAATAGACGAAATAGTAAAATTGCGATTAATAAAATCGTTGACGCTATTGAAAATGATGAGTGGAGTAGAGAACTTGAAGCATTTGTAACTAATCATCCTGAAATCTTGTTAGATAGCAGCATTGCTAAAGCTATTGAAGATAATGATACAACTACTTCAAGACAGCTTAGAAGAAGAGCAGAGCGTGTGCCTAAAGATCAAGATATATATGATCTTTAATTAATAGTGAGGTTGATAGATATGAAACTTGTAGATAAATATAAGCTAGACCGTAAAGTTGCTAAGCTTGAAAGACTCTACGTTGAGAGAACAATGGGTAGAGGAAATGAGCCATCTAAAGCATATATTATATGGAAGCACTTAATTGATAATGGTGATAAGACTGTAGATCAGCTAAAGTCTGAGCTCCCTAAAGATATCACTAAGTATATAAACTTTTTTGCTGACAATGGACTATTAAATAAAAATGGTAACAATGTTTCAGCAAATGCTGATTACGCGTGGGACGATGTCGGCGTTATTCCACGTACGGCTCAGCAAGAGCTTATGAACGATTTAAGAAATGCTCCAGATATTAGTTCATTAGATAGTGACGATACAGCTGAAGAGCCATCAGCACCAACGAGAGCCACTAGAGCAAGAAGAGTAAAAGCTAACATCTTTTCAAAGAAGCCAGAAGAAGTTAAAGCTGCTCTTGATGAAGGAGTCGATGTAAATACTAAAGACGACAAAGGTAGAACACCTTTAATGGTAGCATGCATTGCTAGAAAAGGTGACACTGGAGCAGTTATTAAGCTTCTTCTAGACAACGGCGCTAATCCAAACGAAAAGTGCCCGGTAAGACCAGCTGTCGTTTGCACAGTTATGTATGGAAATAAAGACGGTGTTATTGCGCTAGCTAACGCAGGCGCTAATCTTGCAGTCAGAGGAAAAGATGATCGCGCATTAATGTTTAGCATTATAGAAAGCGGTTTATTTAGCACAAATGAAGTAAATAATATGATCACAGAAGATTATATTAAAGAGCTTAATAAGCGCAGCGATCTATATAGCGGTAATTTAACTAGCTTACTAGGCTTTGGCTATAATAAGCTAGACAATGCTACTTCATATGTAAATCATCTAGTAGATGTTACTGTTAAAGCGCTTGGAAAAGAAAGTGCTGCTCGTCGCTTACATCCAGATTTAGATAGTACATACTGGTCACTGACTGCAGATGCTCTAGAAAGAAATGGTGTTGCAATTTTGTTTGATGATAGCAGTTACTATGTTAAAAAAATTAGTAATAATAAACAGATAGCTGATAAGATATATGACTTAGCAGAGAAAGTAAGTAATGGATCTATAACTGCTTTTAATTTGGCTGGGCTCTGTAAAGCTGTAGTTGCTATTTGCAACGAGTATAATAAGTCACCTTCTATACTAAGTGATATACTAACACAGAGCTCATTTGATGCATTTAATGCAAAAGATCAGTGGATAATGCTACAATCAGTTATTTATACAGAGCGTTATTTTGGAGGCAATTCATCAGCGCTTGTACAATGTCTTACTAAGCTAAAGTTTAAAGCACCAGAATCAGAAGATGTATCAGACGTTATAAGCACATTCTGCAGAGAAGCTAGGAATTATAACCCTAGTGATTTACTAGTTAGACTAGTGTGTAGAAAACTTAGACCATATACTAATTTAATAAGAAGATATGATATTTATACTATAGCTCAGTCTACAAATTATCGTTTCATTGATGCAATGGTTGATGCTGGTATTGGTGAAGATTTAGCTAAAGAATTATATATGTCAGACGTATGCAGATCTGTATTAAGATCAAACGATATAATAACTGATAATACTCAGCAGTCAAATGATGCTAAACTAGTGAGATCAATAGTACATCATATAGCAAATGATACTATGTCTACTAGTGTTAGACAGGCCATAAATGAAAATCCAGCAATCTTAGATAATGATAAAATTCAAGATGCGCTGAATGATCCGGCTAATGAACACTCTGTTACAGCAAGACAACTGAAGAGACAATATGATCAATGGGCTGCACTTCCAGAAAATAAAAAGAAATATGACTTATAATGGAGTAAGACAATATGCGTAAATTAAGAGTTGTTACTAATGAAACTTTTGAGCGATATATAGACTTTCTTGTAAAGAAAGAAAAGTTTGAATCTAGACATCGCAGAATTAAGTTTGAAGACAGATTTAGTGATCTTGATCTAGACGATATTACTGCTGACGTTACTGCTCCAGCTGATGGAGAGATCGATAGTGCAGTTCGTGATTTAGATTTATTTGATGATATCGCAATTAAGACTGGCGCTAAAGATGTAGAAGTTGGCGGCGATGGTAGACTTAGACTTCTTGACTTTGATGAGCCTGTTAAAAGTAAAAGTAGTAAGTCAGATAAAGGAGATGCTAGAACTGCTGGTTTAGATCTAGATCCAAAAGGTGCTAAAGAAAAAGATCACCCAGAAGATGATAGAACTAGAGAATTGGACTTTGACGATAAAGGCGCAGCAAACTCAAGCGATAAGTCTAATGTTGGAGCGATCGGTTCACTAGATTATGATGATGATGTAGATACTTCTAACGTAGCAGCTTCAATTGAAGATGTTTACGCTGCTCTAGCTAGTGATGATCCTAACACAGTCAAGTCAATAATTAAACGATATGCTCCAGATATTAAAGATAAAAATAAGATTCGCGACGCAATGCTAGTTCATGCTACAAATCTTAATCTTCAATGCTTAAGAGTCTTGTGCGGTGATATGAAAATAGTACTCACTGCTAAAGAAAAGAAGCTTGGTTACGTTGATAGAGATGACATCAAAGCTGCTCTTGAGAGACTTAAAAATGTAGCAAGAACACTTACTGGCGCTAATAATACTTATGGTCTTATTCCAAATGCTGTTGTATCTTGCACTCCAGATAATCAAGTCAAATGCATGAATGTTATTGACTTCTTAAAAGAATGGTGTGAATTACCAATAATTCCATTGTACTTCAGAGGTGCAGTAATTAGACACTGCTATGACTTAGCTAACTATCTACTCGATGAGATAGGCGGAACATTACCATTAGACATACTCACTGGTAGCAAGGGGCTTCTTAATAGAATGAAATCTCTTGATGATATGCCATCTTCATTGATGTCAAAGATTGCTATAGCTATAGCCGGCCTAAAGGCAATATCATCAAGTCAGCTAGGTGATCTAGTTATTGCCTGTATTAATAATGGTGATACAAAATCAGTTAAGAAAATTATTGGTAGCGTTTCAGCAGCTAAAGAAGATATGATTGTAGATTATGTTGATGAAGTCGATGCTGCTGCTTCGCAGGCTCTAGCAAAGATCATTAAAAAGTAATATCAGATAGTGTATATAAAATCCAGTAGTTAGTTCTTAATTGCTGGATTTTATTTTATGTGAAGATAGTATGAACAACATAAACAGAATCGCTTTATTATATAGAGATCTACTTTCTAGTAGTGTTCATAAGCTTTCTAAAGAAGAGTATGACATTATCATATCTCTTAAACCAAATAGCAATAAGGTTGTTGCAATTGGAAACATAGATTCTTCTAATTGGAATGCCTATCCTCTCACTTATTTGCTGTATAATAAACTTGTTGCGCCAACAGTACTTAATGAGTCGCAGATTTATCAGTCTTGGCATGCAATGAGAGTCCATGATGATAAGATAATTCACCCGCAAGGTCTTATTAGTCAAAGTGTAGTCATTAGATTCATGGGGCTGGATAACTCTGCAAATATGAATGACTACGTGAATTCATTTATTAGCATGTGCGCAGCGTCAGATGAGTGTAAGGTAATATTTATAGTATTTGAGTGTAACAAAAGATACTATAAGAATAATGTGTATGTAAGAAAGTCAAATTCGACATTTATTGACACATCTAATGGAAAGCCATATACTGTTGAAAGCTCACCATTATGTATATCTCCTGAAGAGATAGTGTTCTTTCCATCTATTAAAGCATCTCAGTCTACAGAAAAACGAGTTATAAAATCATCGTCGTCACAGAAGACCAGTTCTTTATCATCTTTACTAAGTTGTAAAGATGAATTTTAAGTAAGATATCTATTTTATATAGGAGTTTAGTATAGGCATGGGTATTAAGTTAAACACTCAAGAAGTGATTAGTCATTCTGCATATGAAACTTCAATGAATGGCTATGTAAAACGTGCAGACGATGAAGATAATTGCACAGCAAACAAAGTCTTTGACTCTGTATCAATGAGAACTCTTTCGCAAGAAGATTTAGATTCTGTAAAAGATAGAGTTACAAAGTGGCTTGAGTATATTTCATCTCAGTCTGGCGATTACTTTGAAGATATCAAATCATCTATAGCACAGCCAAAAGTAGATGAAGCAAAGATCGGTCTTATTGCAAGCTCATTCGCTTCATTTGACCGTTACCAGTCATATAAAGTACTAAATGAAATAGAAAAGCAATCTGAGTATCTTGGCGAAGAAGGTGACAGCGTTAGCTTTGATGTAAAAGATTTTAAGATGATTAAGTCTGGGACATCAAAATTCAAGGGATCAAATTCAAAGTGGTACTTATATAAGCTGCACGATACAGCTGGTAACTCTATTTCAATGTTTGCTAATGAAAATTTGGATAAAGAGTTTAAGAAGCATACTCACGTAGAGTGCACAATTCAGAAATTGTCAGAGTTCAATGGTATAAAGCAAACACAGGTTTCAGGTGTAAGGTTTGTTGACTAATGTATGATTCAACTGTTGAGCATAATTATAGTGTTTTATGCGAATTATACTCAGTTTATACTTCTATAGTATCAAGCATATGTTCAAAGAATTCTTCTGTAGATGATTCATTATGTATAGATGATATTCTACGTAAAATAGAAAGCTACCCAATTACATGGAAGTTTTATGCTCAACAGTCATTTAAGTTTAGTCAGGACTTTGAAGATTTGATCATTTTTAAAGATGACTCTTATATCAATAAAAATGGCTGATCGATGATGCATTACAGCTGTGAAGTAGAAATGCATTTATTAGTCCTGGTTCTGATTTAAGAATACGGGTTAAGCCAATTAGTTCATACTAAAGCTCCTAGATACGCCCGTATAATTCATTTATATGGGCGTTTATTTTTATATGGTGATTATATGATAGTCATATCTGAAGATAAGAAGAATGAATTAAAATCAACTAAGTATAAAGTCTACTCATTATTTCCAATGTCTGAGGGCGTTGAATGCTTTGGCTCAAGCAAGCAATTTGCAAGTACTGATAAATTCTATATAACTGCAGTCAATGCAAATCATATTAAGCATGAGTCTGGTAAGTTCTACTACACAAATGAAGACCTATCTGATGTTGCTGATTGGTGGCCTGCTCATATATTACCTACTAGTAAGAATTTTAAGAAGTGCAAAGAGCCAAAAATCAAATGTGCGACTAAAGTTGGAGATGATGTTGGTAGAAAAATAGATGGCTATGGGTGCTTAGTAGATGTATCTGGGTTGCCAGCATTTAATGGCGTGAATGAAGATATTACAGTATCTGAATATAGATTCTATCTTACTTTATTTAATGAGTACACTGTGAAGCAGCTTAGATATGAGCGGCATGATTTGTTTGACGCAAAGTTTGAATCTTCAAAATTCGATTTAGCCGCAAAAATGCAAAGCGCTGACTTCCTTAAGCCAAAAGATTTTAAGATGATTAATTATAAGAGAAAAGACACTGAGACAGTCAATGTCGGCATAGTTCTTAAAGAGAGCTCTGATAAATATAGCATGGAATATGGCATAGTATTTATCGACATGAATAACATGATATCAGTAAGGTGGCATTAAACTACGTGCATATATAGTGTATATAAAACCTAGCTAGAGTTTACTAGCTAGGTTATTTTATTATGTGGAGATAGTATGGCAAAATCATCTAAACAATGTGATAACATTAGTCTATATAATGAAGAATTTATAAAGTCAATATCATTAGCAAATATATCAGATCAAAAAGA
>AUXO010431439.1_pt1 | contig 11069 bp, 2 predicted proteins | sample 768731 | NCBI WGS metagenome assembly AUXO01 (sample SAMN02715735, study PRJNA202380) | gut metagenome | biome: sheep rumen | host: Ovis aries | place: New Zealand: Palmerston North
CGCAATTCATCAAACATGCGGATGTACATATCCATCTGTCCAACGTCTTGATGACTAATCGTTGTTGTCTTTAAGTCCACCAAGAAATAGCATTTGAGAATCACATTATAGAAGACAAGGTCAATATAATAATCGCCCGTATCGGTAGCAATGTGGTATTGCTCGTTCATGAAAGCAAATCCCTTTCCCATCTCCAACAGGAACTCTTTGAGGTGCTTGATAATTGCTTTCTCAAGATCCGACTCTGTGAAACTGGTATTAGCCGGTAATTGCAAGAACTCGGCTACCATAGGATTCTTCATAAACTCTAACTTGTCTGGCTGCTTGGTCTCTGTCAACTGAAGCATCTCATTCACGACCACATCCTTCTTTGGCGCTTGAAGTAATCGATAATAGTACTGCGAACCAATATTGCGATCAAGCGTACGTGTGTTCCACATTTCTCGTGAGGCCTCGCGCATATACCAGTAGCGAGCATCTTCATCTGCCACTCTTGAAAGGCTTCGGAAATGAGTCCAATTGAGATTTGGAACGCATGCGTACCAAATTTCTAAATCATTGAAATTCTGATAGAACTGACGATAGAAACGCAAGTCGCGAGCTGAATATCCGGTTGCATACTCTTGGGATAATTCTTCCGCCAGGAATTCTAATAAACGTGTGCCATATTCAGCACGCTTCTCTCCATGTTGTTCCTCCTCCACTATGCGTTGTCCTATTTGCCAATATGTGTGAACCATTGTGGAGCTTACACTTTGGTAAGCACTTTTCAGTCCTACTTCAATAATATGACGGACGTCATTAACAAACGCATTGTCAGATTTTGAACGAGCGTGTTCAATTTCTTGAGAGGGATGTGATTTCTCTATATCTGCCATAAAATTCTAACTATTCGTTTGTGTAGTACACAAATTTGCGCTGCAAAGGTACTGATTTTTTCTGACATATGCAAACAAAATAACATTTTGTGTGCATTTAGATGCATAACAGCACCGCTGCGATGAGAAACATTCCTACAATTCCGATGGTATCCATTACCAAACTCATTACACTCTCTTCCATAATCGTACTAATTTTTTGACGTTAAACAACCTTGTTTTTCAAATCCGCTGCAAAGGTACTGCGTGAAAAAGACACTACAAGTCCGAAGTGAAGAAATAATGTAAAAAAAGTGATTTTTGTAGCAAATATGCCGTTTTTTTACTAATTTTGGCTTGTGTCTTTTTCGTGCGCGCTAATCAATATATTATAAAAAAAGACACAACCCTTATAAATCGTCCCCATTCAGTGTGAATTTAGGGGCGGCAAAAGGGTTGATGAGTTCGGCTTTTTAATAAAGGAAGCCACCAAAATCTACCAGTGAGAGGAAAGGGTGGCTGTCGCATCGCAGCGACAGCGATAGGTAGAACGAACAGGAAGGGAGAAAAAGGCCGTCAGACGAATGCCGGCACGGATATCCTTTTCGTTGAATAAACCGTATTCGGCAAACACTCCTATTCTATATTTCGCATTGCGTTCGAAGGGGTAGAGCACCGTTCCTATCTCTGCAGTCACACGCACATCCGGCACAAGGTCGTTAGCGACGGTTCGCGTCTGTTCCGTCTGAGAAGTGTGGAATCCATGGTTAGGCATGTCTTCCAGCGGTTCATAATAGAGATCATACTCGCCGGTAGTAGCCACACGTTCAGTAAGACAGGTAGATCGGCGCAGCCGCAAATTGGCTATCACCCCGGCCTGCGCGTAGATATAATCGAAATCAACACCTACCATCAGCGGGAGATGTACTGACATTGTCTGTGCAACATTCAAACGGTCCGATTTATAAACGTTATGGATATACTCCTGTCCTTTATCATCGCGTTGTTCAGATCTATAAAGCGAGTCTAGTATTGTATACGATGCATGGTGGTAAGATACACCCACACCGGTCTCCAACGTAAAATGATTCTTCTGGAACTGATACCTCACGTCTATTGCTGTGCCCCCGCTGATTTTTGCCTTGGTACGCTCGATGGTCTTTGTCGGCCAAGATAGATAACCATCTGCAGACGCGCCGAGCCAGTGCTGTGCTCCAAGCGAAGCGCAACTGAGTAGGAATACTATGAGGACAACGGATTTTCTCATCTGACAATCAGTTTACGTGTATCTGTAATCCCGTTCTCTCCGGTTTGATGTATCTGCACGATGTAGATGCCGGTAGTAGGCGGTGCGGGGACTAAGTGATCGCCTGGTTTAAATGTATCGGTATAGATGAGTTTACCGGCATTGTCATATATGCATAGCATCACTTCTTGCGAAGTATGGAGTTCAATGAGTTGTTGCGGCAGCACTAACGTCGGATTGAGCGTTAATGCGGATTGCAAAGTTGCAATTAACTCGCAGGTCATCAGTCTCGTGCCATCGGCCTCTTCCAGCATGGCGGCATACGCAGCACCATTTTCCAAGGGTTGATAGAGATAGGAATGATTAGCTCCGACGATGGGCAGGCCGTCTTTATACCACTGGAACGCTACGAAATCATATCCGCCGTTGTAGTCATGCGTGAGTACACCGATGAAATCATCCCAGCGCTGGTCGAGTACAGCAGAGGGATAGCGAAGCGTGAATGGATACGTCTGAGTCGCTATCACTTCGTCACGGAAAAGGAAGGAGAGCGTCAATTCATACACGCCCGCACGCGCAGAATGAATAGGCAGAAGGGTCTGAGTGTCCCAAGTGTAAAGCATCGTGTCGCGGAAGTGTTGCTCGGCGGCTTTCGGCGAGAAACTACACTGTACGCGATGAATAATGCCTTGTAAGGTATGGATGTCCAACTCGAGGTACGGGTCGTCTGCACATTGTTCATGCATTTGTACCTCGTACGCCACTTCGTTCTTGGTCAAGTACAGCATGACGATACTATCGCACATATACCTATTTACTAAGGTCTGCTGATAGGTGCCCGTCTCTGTATAGGTAACATCATTCCACTCGTAGGTAGCGCCGCTACTGATGGTGTCAATGATGGTCGTGTAGGACTTCGGATTAACCGTCAGATGCAACGTGCAGGTGCTATCACAGCCTGCGGCATTGACGAGTGTCTCCGTCGTATCTATAGAGGAGGTATAGGGTCTGCCGTGCCAGGTGTATGTCTCTCCTTCGCAGATAGAAGCCGTTTCAATACTGTCACTATGCTGCAAGACCGTCAGATGCAAGGTGCAGACACTATCACATCCTGCGGCATTGACGAGTGTCGCCGTCGTATCAATAGAGGCGGTGTATGGTTTGCCGTGCCAGATGTATGTCTCTCCTTCGCAGATAGAAGCCGTTTCAATACTGTCACTATGCTGCAAGACCGTCAGATGCAACGTGCAGACACTATCACATCCTGCGGCATTGACGAGCGTTTCAGTCGTATCAATAGAGGAGGTGTATGGTCTGCCGTGCCAGATATACGTCTCTCCTGCGCAGATAGAAGCCGTTTCAATACTGTCACTATGTTGCAAGACCGTCAGATGCAAGGTGCAGGTGCTATCACATCCTGCGGCATTGACGAGTGTCTCCGTCGTATCAATAGAGGAGGTATAGGGTCTGCCGTGCCAGATATACGTCTCTCCTTCGCATATGGAAGCCGTTTCAATACTGTCACTATGCTGGAAGACCGTCAGATGTAAGGTACAGGTGCTATCACAGCCTGCGGCATTGACGAGTGTCTCCGTCGTATCAATAGAGGAGGTGTAGGGTCTGCCGTGCCAGATATACGTCTCTCCTTCGCAGATCGTCTCAGTCGTATCAATAGAGGCGGTGTATGGTTTGCCGTGCCAGATGTATGTCTCTCCTTCGCAGATAGAAGCCGTTTCAATACTGTCACTATGCTGGAAGACCGTCAGATGCAACGTGCAGGTGCTATCACATCCTGCGGCATTGACGAGTGTCTCCGTCGTATCAATAGAGGAGGTGTAGGGTCTGCCGTGCCAGATATACGTCTCTCCTTCGCAGATGGAAGCGGTAGTAACACTATCATACGGAAAGCGGATGTGGAGATGCACCTTGGTAAGGGATTGTCCGTCCGTAGCGCGGTACTCTAACGTATATGACACATCCGGATGGTTAATCGGGTCTGTGACGGTTGGCAAATTCCATTCCACATCCTTATAGTGATAGGTAGGTTGGTAGCAAATCGTATCGGCTATACTATTGTATATAGGTCCGCCTTCGCGCACCGGACGAACACTCATGCCCATATATTTGACGCTGCATCCCACATCATTGGGCATGCCTTTTTTCTTATGGAAACGGAGTAAATAACGCAGCGTAGTACTACCGGCATTGATAGATGTGGACGAATAATGTCCTCCGGCATCCTCTTCTCCGATCTCCTCCATGGTTAGACCTTTTCTTACACCACCGCAAGGCAAGAATACTGCACCGGCACCCTCCATTAGCATCCACTGAAACGGCGTATAGTTATTAAGGGTATAGTTGGAGATATCGGGCGTAAACGTCAGTCCGTTCGGCAAGGTCCACTCATCGGGCAGGAACACCAAGCCATATACACCGTTCACCTTCGCCGCACCGCGGAGCTGTGTGGCTTTCGGTCGTCCGGTTAGCAAGTACTGCCATTCATCTTTGGTCATCGTGCGCCATGTACCGGCAGAGAAGCTGTCAATACGGTTATAGAGACACCAGTCATAGTTCGTACCGGTAATATCCTGATTGCCCGATGCATAGAGATTATTGTTCGAAGCCGTTAGGTAGGGTAGCTGACCGTTGTAACCACTCGTTCCCCACCCGAAGAGGTCTATCCATCCGTTATACGTCTCCGATGCGAATGCATTATCGCCCTTAATGACATCGTACTGATGCTTAGCAAAACGCCAAGTGTCCGTTGTGGCACGGTATTGCAGGTTACCGGGACTGAAATAGACGCTCTTACCATCGGCACTCACTCGTAAACTTTGCTTCGGTTCGTTCGGAACACTCTGCTCCAGGTCCGTTGGATAACCTACTTTTCCTATCCGCTCTGCATCAATCTGCTCTGGCCAAACAGCAGCATCGTATGGCAGTATGGTGTCGAGCCGTTGCGGTTTGACTAACAGGAACAACTCGCAGATACTATCGCATCCGTTGGCAGCAACGAGCGTGTCCGTGGCATAGGTAACCGATGAGTAGGTCCGGCCATGCCAGTCGTAACTCTCTCCTTCGCAGATAGAAGCCGTTTCAATACTGTCACTATGCTGCAAGACCGCCAGATGGAGCGTATAGACAGAGTCACATCCGTATTGGGTAAGCAGCGAATCGTAATACGTGCCGGGCTCGGTTATGGTTTGCTCGTGCCAGGTGTACGTCTCTCCTTCGCAGATGGTATCGCGCTCTTCAAACGCATAGTAGTTCAACCTACCTATCGCGCGAGCCGCCAAGATATAAGTGGTATCCGGCGAACTGATCCGGCAACACCATATGGCACTATCTGCCTTCACCACGATCTGCGAATCAGTAGAAATCACTTCAGTAGCCAGACGAACGGCTTGACCGATAAACGTTGTATCACCCGCTGAAAGGGAATCTGCCGTCCAATAATATCCCACATTCGGAGGATCTTCTCCACGCACTTTCTTCCCGTGCCTATTCGACGTCGTTGGCAGGAACATCGCACCCAATCGCTCCAGCACTTTCCATTGCGCGAAGGTGTATATGTTGGATTCAAAGAGATTGTTGACATTGGATGGCACGTAGGGGAAACCGGCGGGTAACTCACAACTATCCGGTAGCAATATCATTCCCTTCGATCCACAGATAGTGGCATAGGCCTTATGAACTGCCGCATTCGGTCGCAGGTTCATCATATATTGGAACTCATCATCCAGCGGTGTGCGCCATAAGCCGCGAATATTACCTCCATTAGCAATCGCATTATACACACCCCAATCATACAATGCATTGTCACCTGTTAGAGTCAAGCCCTCACGCTCTCCCGGACCGTACATATACGTATGGGGGCTATAAGCGGTATTATGTTTGAGCGTATCGTATGACCACGGATAACAATTGCGCAAAGTCATACTCTTGGGCGCCGCGTCATAGCCGGATGTGCCCCAGCCAAAGAGATCTATCCAACCGGTATAATCCGGCGCGATGAATTGGTTGCGTACACCCATCGCATCGTATTGCTGTTCCGCGAAACGCCAGGTATTGGTCGATGGCTGGTATTGCAGGTTACCCGGAGAAAAGAGCATTTGCTTGTCTTCACCCACAGAGAACACACCGGTAGTGGCAAACGATTCAAAGTTCTTCACCTCAGCCCCATCAATCGGATCCGCCCATGGGTTAGCGCCTAACTTAATATCCCATATACGATACACATCGCCCGCATAAACGGAGTTGACATCCAAATAACGGAAACTCTCGGAGTACTGGATAGACGGTTTCTTCTGTGCGAGGATTGGTACTTTCAGCAGGACATAGGTGTAGTTCTCCGTCGTAATCTCTTTTAGTATCTCCACCGGTGTGCGGTCACACCAGTCGAACTTGGTAAAATCTCCTCTTCCCTGCAAGCGTTTATACTTGAACTGGACGTAGAACTGATCGGTCTCATGTCCCTCCAGGACAGATAGAGGGAAGTTCATTCGGAAGGAACCGACTTCGTCCGGATCCGGATAGCCCGAAGTCAGTTCCAGCGTCAGTTTATACACGCCGTTGGCTTCTACTTCCACCACCGGTTTATTTCTACCGCTGCCTGCTGCTAACGGGCAATCCACATTATCCTGCAGTCCGGAGTCATAATGTAAGTGGTCGTTCAATGCCGTCTCTGCCTGCTCCTTAGACATCACCAGACGAACACTCAGTCCTAAGCTCCGCCACGCGGTGCCGATATGGATGGCATGTTTGGCGTTTCGGCAAGTGAAGCAAGCGGCAGAGCGCCCGGACGGATCCGAGCCCCAGTAAAGCGCTTCACTGTTAAACCCATACGCACTTTGCCCGAAACGCAGTCCAGCCAATGGCAGGAAGACGGCACCGGCCTTCTCCAGTACCGTCCACTGCGCGGCATTGTACTGATTATCCAGGAAGAGCGAATCAACACCATCATTGCCGGTGATGAGCGGTACCGCGGCAGGACAAGTCCAATCATCCGGAAGAAGCACTATTCCGTGTTGCCCCTCCACCGTGGCCAATGTTCTCAACTGCGCTGCGTTCGGACGTAATTCCAATAAGTAACGCATCTCATCCATCGTCATCGTACGCCATATACCGGCTTGGTTTCCTCCGTTACGAATCGTTTGATGTACACCCCAATCGGCCTCGGCATACTCACCTGTTAGCCCCTTACTCTCTTTTCCACCTACAAAATACGCCGTGTCGTTCTGTTCCGTGGACCACGGTTGGTAACACCGCGCTCCACTACTCCAGCCACTCGTACCCCATCCGAAGAGGTCTATCCATTGGCTCGTAGTGGGCGAGATAGATGCGTTATTGATACCCGATATATCGTACTGCTTCTCCGCAAAACGCCAGGTGTTGGTCGATGGCTGGTATTGCAGGTTACCTCGCGAGAACTGTATCTGTCGATCCGCTGCCACCGAGAAAAAGCCATTCAGAATACCTGTATTAGCAGTATATTGCGACGAATAATCCAGCGAAGACATGTCCGTATTCGCCTCTACCGCCTGATTGCACAATTGTACTGCGCGACCTTTCTCATACGGGAAGTTATCTTGCGGGAAGAGGCGAAGAAACTCATCCAGACTCGGTTCATATCCCGAACCAAACATACGGGTGAGGTCAAAGATCATAAACCCGCCGTCTTTCGGGAAAGACAGGTATTCTCCGGCATGGTAACCGCACGAATCAGGCAAAAAACCGGTTAATGCCCCCGGTACAAAACCATCAATAATACCGGAGATAGTACACCATTCATTCGGTTGATAGCGGTTCGGATACAGCCCCACTTCATCCTTTCCATCAAAATAACGCAAATAGGGTGGCTCAGTGAAGTTACTCTTAAAGCGGATATGCACAAGCACTTTCCTACCATACGACGCATTCGTACCGGCCGTATAGACCACGCGCTTCGGAGACACCTCCGTTTTTAGTATCTCATAGCGGTTCTCATCCGGAAGTGTCGTATCCAGACGCGCCATGTTATGATCGTACGGCAGGTCCTTGACCAACTGGTTCCACTCCACCGATTGGAATTTTCGTAACAAGCGATTATCCGCCAGCTGCAGACTATCCATCTTCGCCTTGTCTATCACCAAACGCACAGCCATACCATGGGTACGATATCCGCCACCGAGATTGGCGATATGATGATATCGGCTTTGATTGAAATGCAGGCAACGGGACATAGTGGCACCGCAGGAAGAGGCTGTCCAGTACCACCCTGTAGTCGGGATATACTGCCCGGAAGTGCTGCATATACCCGTTGCTGGCAAGAAGACAGCCCCGGCTTGCTCCAGCTGGCGCCACTGGGTCATCGTATAGCGGTTATCCAGGAAGAACGAATCGACTTTCGTACTATCCGGCCCGGTGTTGTCGGTAATGATGGTTAAGCCGTCGGGCGTTGTCCATTCATCGGGCAAGAAGACCAGTCCTCTGTTCCCGTCAATGTCCACATACGCTCGCCGTTGATTGGCGTTCGGACGCCCGAACATGAGATAGTACCACTCGGCGCTGGTCATTGTGCGCCATAACCCGGCCTCATTACCTCCGTTGGAGATGGCATTATGCATGCCCCAGTCCACCTCGGCATATTCACCCGTCATGGATATACGCCAGTCACCGGCAATCCAAAAATTCGCCGTATCACGCGGGAACAGACCTCGCCGAACGGGATTGTACCATGTGATACCCTTGCTGTATCCGGAGCAGCCCCATGCGAACAGGTCCATCCACTTCGTCATCGTAGTGGTCGGTTTGTTGTTATCCGTCCCTAACGTCTCCCATTGTTCTTCGGCAAATCGCCAGGTCTTCGTCGACGGCTGGTACTGCAGGTTACCTTGCGAGAATTGCACTTGCGTGGAATCAGAGACGGAGAATAAGCCTTTGAGCGCACCGGCCAGAGGCTGTGATTGGTGCGGGCATAACTGCAGCGTATCCACTACCGGAAAATCACATATCTGCCTCAGTTCGCCGGCTGTGTAGGGATAATTCACCTCCGGGAATCGTTCCAAGAACTGCTCCTGAGTCGGTTCATTTCCCTCACCGAACATCTGCGTCAAGTCGAAATAAACCATACCGCCTTCATTCGGGAGAGAGATATATTCCCCTTCCCTCAGCATGGCGAGCAAGGAACCGCTCCAATAACTGGAGATACTGAAAAATCCATCGATGATTGTGGTGATATCACACCATTCGTTCGGTACGAAATTATCGCAGTACACCGAGTGATTCTTACCGTTGTTGTAATAGAAGCAGATTCGGTTGCTGAAGTTACTCTTGAATCGTACATGAACCAGTATCTTGTGGCCTTTCGGCGCACTCAGTCCGTCCGTATAGAGCACGCGGTTACTAACCAAAGTCGATTTGGTAGCAATGAATCTCCGCTCCGTGGTGATGGTGTCGCAGGGTCGGAGGATCGTCGTGCCGTAACCGATAGTCTCTGCCATCTGATTCCAATCAATGGTGATACACGTGTCAATCATTGGAGGGGCAGGCTCCGGGGGGTCCGGCGCGGACGTGTCCTCTACCTTCCGTACCATGCGCACCATAAAGGCATAGTTTGGTGCGCGCACGAACTCCGTTTTGAGATGCAAAGTCCCGCTGTTGATAAACGATCCGTAGCCATAGGAGGAGTTATACGGCGTCGCTAACCAATAATCAGCATAGGTGGCATATCCGCTGATGTTTTTTGATTGACTACTCACGAAACCGGAGAATGGAAAAGCTACCGCACCTTTCTTCTCCATCTCCCGCCACTGAGCAATCGTATAGCGGTTTTGCCCGATGTTCGATCCGCCTACCATCACATGGTAAAACGGATGATTGTTGTTATAGTGCTGCCCGTATTCCTCGTAGAAGGTAGCATTCTGGGGTGTGAAAGTCAGACCGGCAGGAGCCGACCAGCTATCGGGCAATAGCACCAAACACTGCATATCCTCAATCACGCAATACCCCCAGCGCTTCGAGGCATTCTTACGAAAACGGAATAAGTACTCCCACTGTTCCTGCGTCAAAACGAACCACTCATGACCATAAGTCGAGTTCTCTATCTCGATATTCCTACTCCATGCATACGCACTGTCCCATGGCATATACGGCGTCCAGCCGTTATCATCCCGCTGACCTCTATAACCGTAAGGCATAAAACTCGTGTACCACTGTTCACGCGCGAAACGGAACTTATGGCTATACGCATGATACTCTAAGTTACCCTGTGAGAAATAAACTTTTTCCGTATCAGAAATAGAAAACTTACCTTTGAGCGAACCGTCTTTACGAAACGTGCCCTCTGCCAGCAGCGAATCCCAATAATTTGGGGCGTGCTTCAATAACGAATCATAGGATGCCTTGAACCATACATAGCTGTATCCCGGAGGAGCCGTGATGGTAGATGTCTTACCATCACACGACAACACCCGCAGCGACAACTCGTCTGCGCGCAATTGAGGAGCCATAATCAATAAGGCTATCAGTAAAAATATGCGTTGAGTTTTTCCGATAGTCGTAGCATTTTGCGTGCAAAGTTACTACTTTTTTCTGACATATGCAAGATTTTGATAAATAGTTATCAAAATAATCGTCCGAACGCAATGAGGTAAGACGTTTATCTTATAATTTGCATGGAATTAGATGCATAAAAGCACACCTGCGATGCAGAACATTCCCACAATCCCGATGGTGTCCATCACCAAACTCAAAACACACTCTTTCATAATCGTACTATTTTAAGGGTTCCTTTTCTTTTTATTTGGGTCCCCAACAATTTTAATTTTTGGGGAGAGGAGGAAACGAAACAATTATACAAGTTACAGGGTAACGCAGTCATTGATTTCCGATTCCGACGACAAAATTACACCCTCAAAAAGACACTACAAGTCCGAAGTGGTGAAAAAATGCAAGAAAAATGCATTTTCCTGGATTTGCCACAAAAA
>AUXO010695046.1_pt1 | contig 11069 bp, 10 predicted proteins | sample 768731 | NCBI WGS metagenome assembly AUXO01 (sample SAMN02715735, study PRJNA202380) | gut metagenome | biome: sheep rumen | host: Ovis aries | place: New Zealand: Palmerston North
CTCCGGTCGGAAATCCGGCATATATACCGTATCAGGCCATCGCTGCTTTCTGCGGACGAACAGGTTTCCAGACTTTCAAGACTTCATGGTATTCCCCGATTTTGTCGAGCACAGCATCGTACATCTGAAGGGCTTCCAGGCGCATACTCTTTTCTCTGCCTGCATTCGCAGGTCTTGCAGCCTCTTTCGCCGCACGCTCAAGAACTGAAACGCGCTGTACTTCATTTGCATATTCTACTCTGACTACATCCGTGTAACCAAACGCTGAATAATGTGCGTCGCACCATGCGAGTGCCCTGGCAAATGCATCCTCTCCTTCAAGATCTTCATAGGAAAGGACTGTGCATCCCGGATACATGGCAAGCATATCATAAATCGGCTGATACATATCGTCGCTTGCCTCATTCACAATCAGGATCTGGGATACGCACTCACTAAGCAGAGATTCAACGTAAGACACAAGACCTTCATCGGGATTGTGTGTTGTAATAATGTAAGCTGACTTCATATCATTACCTCCTTGTCATCTCTTAATGATGATGATTCTATATGATAAATTCATTCTTTTTGTGTGATTTTTGTTAATGATTTGTGAAAAGAGTGACGGGCTTTCCTTCTTTTCGTTCATATATTCCATATATTAGCTTATACGTAAAAAGAGATGGGGAGGGCCAATTTTTCAACACTTTTTTCGTGGGCCCCTTTTTTGCTTTTTTGTGGGCGTCCTTGAATAATAAAGAAGAGACAGAGCTGTATGAATACACAGCCCCGTCTCATATAAAGGAAGATATATTTCTCTCAGCACTTGCTGTTAGAAGCGTTTCAACCGATGTTCAAAATTACTGGAAATCCGTCTGAGAATAAACAATCTCGCCTTCACGTATTGTCATCTGTGGAACCAGCATCTGATTTCCCCAGCGCTCAGCACCCGTTCTGTCCTTATGCAGGTACTTCCCTTCTTTCAGCTTGAATATCGCCAGATCTGCCGGCGTCCCCGGTCTCAGCGTCGCAAGTTCCTCCATCCCAAGCCATCTGGCAGGAGTAATTGTACATGCTGCCAGGACTTCCTGAAGAGACATCCCGAACATCAGGTATCTGGAAAGAAGTCTGGGCAGAGAGATGAGCGGCTGTTTATAATTTGTCAGTGGATTATTGTCACTGCTTATAATATCCGGCATAAATCCGTCCTTAATTGCGGGCTCTGCAACAGAGAACAGGAAATTTCCCCGCCCGTTGCAGCAGTCGAACAGGACCCCCCTCTCTCTGGCACGTTTCACAGCATCTTTGACGCTGCCGTCCGCATTCAGGATATTTTCTTCAAAACCGGCATACATGTGACAGTAAACATCTCCCGCTCTGAGTTCTGAAGCAATCGTTCCGCAATCGACATTCGGGTCATTTACATGAACAACAACCTTTTTTCCCAGTTCCCGGCCAAGCTTTACCGCTTCAATGAGCGGTTCATCATGCAGACCGTAAGGATCGCACACGTTATGTCCCTGCCGGACTTTCAATCCGACAAGCTGAGGGTATCTGGCAAATAACCGTTTTATACGAGATCGATCCCAGTCTTTAACAGTTTGATTCTCAGCATGAAGGCCCGTCGTAAGACCTTCCGGAGCAACATGAAGAAGAGCAAGGACCCGGGTCACCGATCGTACGATGACTTCATTATAAAACCCCGGGAAATTGGCACTCCCGGCAGAACCGGCATCAATACAGGTCGTAACACCGTTCGGCAGACAGAATGTATCCGGATCATTACTTCCGTCCGTTCCCTGTGTGTAACAGTGCAGATGGAAGTCAATTAAACCGGGAGTCACGATACATCCTTCCGCGTCGATTTCAATATCCGGCCGGGACACAGCCACCTGGACGATCCTGCCCTCGGATACAGCTATATCTCCGGCCTTCAAAGTCATGCTCGTCGGTTCAAAGAGCAGACCGTTTTTTATAACAATGCTTCCCATTATTTCGCAGCATCCGCAGCTGCAAGGAATGTGTCGACCATCTCATCGCCGAGATCGGAACGAACCTGATCATAGACCGGAGAAGCGAGCTCCTGCATCTCTGTAAGGACTGCCTCGTCAAGTTCAACGATTGTGCATCCATAATCTACAATAGTCTGCTTGTAGCCTTCGATTGCCTCATCAGCGGCAGCGCGTGTCTCCTCAAGAGCATTTGCGGCACACTCATCAATCAGTGTCTTTACATTATCCGGAAGGCTGTCATACAGATCCTGGTTCATTGTGAATACCATAATATGACCAAGATGATTTGTCTCAACAATATAAGGCTGGACCTCATAGAACTTGTTGGCTGTGATGTTCATATACGGATTTTCTTCTGCATCGATAACTTTCTGCTGCAGGGAAGAATACACTTCATTGAAATCCATTGTGGTCGTAGCGGCACCGAGTGCTGTCCAGTAAGCCTGATGATAAGGATTATCTATAACGCGGATCTTCAGGCCTGAAAGATCTGCAACACTCTTGATTTCTTTATTGGAAGTCAGCTCACGGAAACCTGCATCGGCAACTCCCATAAGGTGAATGTGCTTCTCGGCAGACGCTTCATTAAGCGCCTTGATCAAATCAGGGTTCTCCTCGACCGCGCGGAGCGCTTCTACATTGGAAAATGCGTTAGGGAGATCCCATACGCCATAAGCCGGAATCGTAGATGTCATACCGGATGTGATTGTTGTAGAGAAGTCGACAGAACCGTCCATCAGTCCCTGCAGCTGTTCCGCGTCACCGCCAAGCTGACCGTTCGGGTAAAGGTTCAAGGTGATCTTGCCGCCGGAACGCTCTTCAATATCTTTCTTGAATACATCATAGAACTTGTAATTCAGAGTGGACTCCGCTACATTCATGGCTACATTCCATGTATAGGAATTCTCGATTTCCACAGCATCACCGGATGAAGGAGCAGCCTGTGCCGCACTCTCCGAAGCGGATGCCGCACCGCTGTCAGCCGTTGTGTCCGACGCTGCAGACGAAGAAGCGCTTCCCCCGCATGCCGCGAGACCAATTGCCATGATAGATGTCAGTGTAAGTGCAGCTGCCTTTTTCAATTTCATATAAGTATCCTCCTTTGAAAAAAATCTTTATCAGGCATGTGCCTGGATAGAACTAAATCAAGAACCTTTCCCATGTGAAGTCTTTATCATCCGAGCAGTGCGAGCGAAAACTGCGGTACGAATGAAATGAGCATAAGGGCGATGAAGAAAGCAATAAGGAACGGGATACATGCTTTTGCAAGCTTCAGTACCGGGACCTTCGTCATTCCGGAAGCAACATAGAGGTTGATTCCCATTGGCGGAGAGACCATTCCGATTGCAAGGTTGCAAGTCATCATAATGCCAAAGTGAACCGGGCTCATCCCTATGGATGTGGCGATCGGATAGAGAATCGGCGTGAGAATCATAATGTTCGGAATATTGTCCAGAATCATACCGAAGATCAGCATGATAACATTCATGATCAGAATGACAGCGACCTTGCTGGTAAATGTTCCGAGAATAGCTGCCGAGACCGTCTGAGGGAACTGCATGATCGTCAGACATCTTCCGAAAGCTGTAGCCGAAGCGATGATAAACAGGATATTGATGTAGGACTTGGCTCCTTCCAGGAACATCTCCGGAATAGTCTTAACGGAAATTGTCTTGTAGACAAAAAGCGATACGATCAAAGCATAAACAACAGATATAGCCGCGGCTTCTGTCGGTGAACATACACCGCCGTAAATAGAACCGAGGATAATGACCGGAGTCAGAAGGGCCGCAGCGCTCTCCTTCAAAACAGCCCCGAAGCCTTTCTTGTGCAGTTCATCGTAATTAGCCTGAAGTACTGCTTTGTCCTCACCGTTACGCTTGCAGATAATATAGCAGCATACACACAGACACAGACCGATCAGAACGCCGGGAAGAATACCTGCTATGAACAAATCTGCAGGTGATGTATCGGAAGCGCCGGAATAGACAATGTAAGAGATGGAAGGCGGTATAATAACACCAAGTCCGCCGGCGACCGTTACAATCGATGTTGCGAAAATCAGGTCGTATCCCAATCCGGTCAGGAAGGGAATACACATTGCGCCTACTGCAGATACAGTAGCAGGTGAGGAACCTGAAATCGCTCCGTAGAACATGCAGGTCAGAACGACTGCACAGGGAAGTCCGGCAGTCTTATTACCTATGAAATAAGCAAAGAAGTCGAACAGTTTCTTTGAGATACCGCCGCGGGCCATGATCACGCCCGAGAGCATGAAGAGCGGCACCGCCAGCATCGTAAAGGAATTCAGGGATGAGAACATACTGCGGACAGCCGCGTCAACTGTATACGGAACACCGGAGCTCAGCATACCAGGAAGAAAACTCATACCGCCGAATACAATGGCCATCGGAGTGCCGATTGCGATAAGCGCGAAAAAGATGATAAAAAATAATACCATTGACATGATTTAAGCCTCCTTCGCCCTGAACATCGGCAGTTCCAGTATAAAGACCTGTATACTTCTGATTAGCGCATCGGCAAATCCGATCACACAGGCCAGATAAATGTATGCCATGTTAAATCCGAGCGTCCCGTCCGTTGTCCCGGAGGCATATACGCTTTTCAGAACACTGATGGAAGATTTAAAGAGAATTGCAAAAAAAGCTATCATGATGATCCTTACGATCCAGCCGAATATATCAGCAACAGATTTCGGAACGAGCTGAACAACGAAATCGACGGCAATGCCGCTGCCGCGACGGACCCAGTGAGCGATTGTAAAAAATGTAGAGTAGACAAGACAGTAACGACAGATCGCCTCACTCCATGTAAGACCGCTTCCGAGAATGTATCGGAGAACGACATTGACCGTGACAAGACATGTCAGGACCAAAAGAAGAACTGTGAGACAGAGTTCTTCAAGATGAAGATCTACCCATTTCAGTGCTTTCATTATTACCTTCCTTTCTGAAAACTTCACGTTTATCTTGTAATTTGATTTTACTAACGGTATATTAATAAGTAAAGATGGTTATTTTTCTAATAATCATAAGTAATACTTCTTATTATGCAGTATTTTTCAAATTTTCAAACAATGATTACGTACTTATAATAAGAATTATTGTCACTTTTAATTATTTTTGACAGTCAGGAGTTCAAACTCATGGATATGAAAATATTTGATTATATCATTGCCATTGCCGAGCATGAGAGCGTAACGAAAGCCGCCGAATCCGTATTTATTTCGCAGTCCGGCCTGAACCAGCAGCTCCTCAAACTTGAAGATGAACTTGGTGTACCGCTTTTCTACAGAAATAAAAAAAGCCTGCGGCTGACGCCTGCAGGTGAAATATATGTCCGCAACGCTCGTGTCATGCGCAGACTGATAAAAAATACTGAACAGCAGATTCGAGATCTTTCCCACAGTCCAAGCGGGAGAATGAATCTCGGTCTGCCCTCCGAGCATGGAGTATCCCTCTTAATTGAGATTTCAGAAGCTTTCCATAAAAAATATCCGAATGTGACAATCAGCATGATGGAGAGCACTGTCGCGACGATGGAGAAGTCTCTGAAATCAAACAACCTCGATATGGCTTTTATCATGCGAGCCGACAATCCGGACAGCCGCTTTGCAAGTGTGAAGCTCTGCGAAGAAAGACTGATTCTCGGAATTCCTTCCACACATCCTCTCGCACTGGAGGCTGCCCCGTACGGAAAAAAGCCCGGTACGATATCGCTGAACAAATTCCGCAAGGAGACTTTTGCCTTCATGTTCGAAGGATCCACCATGCGTCAGGTCATTGATCCCCTGTTCGAAGAAGCAGGGTTCAGCCCCAATATTCTTTTCGAATCCGGCATGAACACTGCTCTCAGGCGGCTCGTCGAAAAGGGCTTATGCTGTACCATCATCCCTCAGTCAATGGCACGTCACGATGATCATATTGCCTGGTTCTTCCTTGATGATGATCCGCATTGGAACTGGTATATTATTTATGTACAGCCGAAATTTCTGACTATGGCCGACAAGTATCTGATTGAACTTGCCCTTGAATATTCCGGACGCATGAAAGAGCACTGGGATCTTTTCGGAATCGGCAGTCCTTTTCTCTGATTTATGAACACAGACGCCCGAAAACGCGTTACAATTAGGACATATACAAAGCACAGATAGAAGCCGAAGTATTTTGTTACCACAGATCCGTCGCATCATTCCATCGTCAAAGGAGACCCTCCCATGATGAAACGAACCGCCCATACATTGCGGAGAATTCTGATTGCGCTGCTCTCAACGTCTCTGCCTTTTGCTCTGGCAGGATGTTCTTCCGCAGCCTCCTCACATTTTACACAGACCGCCCAGCCTGACAAGGACACGCCCTTTAATGTCGCAGTGTTTTACTGCGACTACTCAGATAATTATATCTCCGCTGTGCGCACATCACTGACCCAGAAGCTGGTCGCCGCAGGCTTTCCCTACCACGAATATGATGCCGCCTCCAATCAGGCCACACAGAATGGCCAGGTCGAAGCGGCAATCAACGCTGACGTCAGCCTTCTGATCGTGAACATTGTGAACTCCGGCTCTTCCAACACGACCGATGCCATCTGCATGAGGGCCTACCGGGCAGGCATACCTGTCATCTTTTTCAACCGGTCCATCGAAGATAACGGGGACGAGGGCGTCATCTTAAATTACTACAGCGATGTAGCATTTGTCGGAACAGATCCCGCGGAGGCAGGACACCTTCAGGGCGAACTGATCGGGAACTATCTTCTGGAGCATTACGATGAGACCGATCTGAACGGAGACGGGAAAATCAGCTATGCCCTTTTCAAGGGCGAGGCCAAAAATGCCGAGGCAATTTACCGGACCAAATACTCCGTGGAGGATGCGGATGCCATCCTGGCGGCAGCAGGCCATCCCGGGCTTTATTACTTCAACCAGTCAGCGGTCGATAATTACCAGCTTGATCTCACAGGCAAATGGTCCCTGAGTGCCGTTCAGGATTACATGCTGACCAATCTCACGCAATACAATGAAGAAGTCGGCAATATGATCGAGCTGGTGATCTGCAACAGTGATACGATGGCTGAAGGAGCCATCCGCGCACTCGAGACATATGGATACAACCTCGGAGATAGTACCTGCACGACAATACCGGTATTCGGCGTGGATGCCAGCGTTTCCGGCCGGAAGCTGATCGCGGAAGGAAAGATGACCGGAACTGTCAAACAGGATGCAGATGCCATGGCAGAGTGTATTCTGCATCTGTCAAGAAATATAGCCGAAGAAAAAGACATGCTCGACGGCACAGACGGATACGCCTGGGACGAGGAGCATGACCTTCACAACAAACTGTATATTCCTTATTCTCAGTATGACCCGGAGGAGGATTCGACATCCGCGTATGACCCGGTGAAAGATACCTCTTCCGTTACTTCCTGACACCAATTGCCTTCATCGCATGATTCATCTCACGTTCTCTTCGCATCACCTCATTTACTTCTGCGCCAATCATTATGAAGTAATTGCAGAAATACAGCCAGAACATGACCAGGGTCAGTGTCGTAAGACTTCCGTACATGGAAAAACCGTGAAATTCGCTGATGTAAATTGTCACGAACAGGGAGAAGCCATAACATCCTAAAGACGCCAGAAGGGCCCCCGGCAGCTGATCAATGAACCTGAGCTTTTTATGCGTGAACAGCTTATACATCATGGCAAATACCAGGGTGACCAGCAAAATCATATAGACCGCCTGCAGCAAGGATGAATAAACGTGCAGCGATATTCCCCGCGGGCGGTAATGAATCAGAATCGTTCGGATCCTCTGCCAGAAAACGACCATGACTACCGCAAAAACAATAAAAACAGCCATAAGGAACGTATACAGTACAGCCCAGGCTCTTACGAAGAACCAGTTCGTAACTCTCTCCTCATTGCAGATCCGGCCGAGTCCCTGCTGCATGGCGTGCACTGCCTTCGAGGACGCCCACAGCGTTGTCACTACCGTTACCGCAACGAGACCGAATGAAGAAGAATATATCTCCTGCAGGATCTCATGAATAGTCGGCAGCAGATAATCGGGAAAAACGGTATCCACCGCAAGAAGAAGGTTCTCCTGACTGATCGGGACATATTTCATAAGCTGAAGAATGAGCATTGTGAACGGAAAGACTGACATCAGAATAAAAAACGCAGACTGGGCTGAAAAAGCGGCTGTCCCGTCACGGCTGCTCTTTTTCATGACTTTCAGAACAAAGTCCAGAGGTTCTTTCATTTTCTCGTATATCTTTCTGATCATAGGTATTCTCCCCTCTCACAGATTTACAGATCCTGAGCCAGCACTTCCGTGAACGCAGCGGCAGTGTCCTCGAACATATGCCCTTCATTATCGCAAAAATCATCCGGATCATATGATATTCCCGCGGTTCCTCTGTCTTTACTTACGTAATTCAGAAACCTTATTCCCATCTTATCCATATATGCCTCAAAATAATCTGAGGCATCCTTGTATGAATCCATATAAGACTCATATGTAGAATTCGGAATCGGTGTAATCACGGTCACGATTTCTATATCTGATTTTCGGCAGAAATCCGCAAGCTTCTCAAAATACATCTGCTCATCCGGATTATATTCCTCGTAATTCCAGAGTGCGGGTGTATCTTCCCTCGTCGTTCCGGCATCTACACGGAATCTTGCAATAAAACCATCCTCGTGATAGCTTTGTACCTCATCCGTGAACTGTGAGATATCATACTCCCTGTAAGAGCGGCTGACCTTTTCCCGGACAAGTCCCGGAAGGTGCCCGATCTGCTTTCTGTACAGGTACCACTCGAACGGTGCTGTTCGAAAATCAGCCTGCAGCATTTTATCGACAAAATAACCGATTTTACGGCTCGTTATGGGGTATTCATGATATACGGAAACATACTCCTGCGTCTGATTCGGCTCTGCTACCCAATAAGAAGGATCGATTTCACAAATTACACGTTTTAAATCCGTATTGGAGGCTGCCTCCCGCACAAGATAATACATATCCATCGTATGCTCACCTCCCTGTGCGGCGTTGACAGCCCGTATTCCCGCGACCGATTTCAGGACAGACGGATCGATGCCGCATTTGGAATGAGATCCCCCCACGATCAGTGTGTCATAGGAAGATGTGCGTATCGTATGGAACATGGCCCGTGTATATGTATAGGGATAAAGAATATATGACAGAAGGATATTTGCAGCCAGAAATACCGCAAGTACACATATCACAGCGGCTTTCTTATAACGATGCATAGTATATTCCCCCATTCCTTATATGTCACAGACGCGTTTTCAGAACTGCGCATAAATAAATCCTCCCGTTATCGCCGGAGGCTGACCCAGCGCAGGAAGCGTCATAAGCAGCATCAGGTAGACAGCTATCCTCAGGGCCGGAGGCCTCTGCAGGATCCAGGCAGCCACATCACATCCCCGTTCACGAAGTAGACCGATCGTGAACAGAACAGCTGTGCCGAACAGAATTATAACGATGGCAATCAACGTAAAATTTGTGCTTCCCCCGGGTCCGACCGGCACATTCAAAAGTTCTCCGGGCGTAAAATGCGTGACCGCATTCTTCATCATGGCAAATGCCTGCCCCACCGTATCCGCCCGGTCAAAGAACCAGCTGATGTTGACCAGGACAAATGTTCTTACGACCTGGAACAGATGAAAGCGGGCAGATTCTTTCCCGATTCCAAATTTCTTTTTCATGTCACGGAACTCATTTGCAAGCATTCCGCTTACACCAATGATGACACCGTTATAAATTCCGTAAATAATATACTTCCAGGCCGCTCCGTGCCACACACCGACGACCAGAAAGACAAGGATATTCGCAATTGCGATCGGCAACGTTCTCGCGATCTGCCTGCCAAAGCGTTTCTTACATACTTTTTTGAATTTCCCCATCCACCCGGACAGCGAAATCGGATAAAAAACATAGTCTTTCATCCAGGTCCCCAGCGTAATGTGCCATCTATGCCAGAAATCCGAAATGGAGACCGCGAAGTACGGCTGTCTGAAATTCTCATCCATTTCAATGCCAAAGAGCATGCCAATCCCTACGACCACATCTATTCCGCCGGAAAAATCACCATACAGCTGAATGGAATAAGCCAGCACAGCGAAAACAGCCAGCCCGGGATACTGTCGATAGTCATCGAAGAGTGCATTGACAAAGTAGACTGCATTGTCCGCGATTACCATCTTTTTGAAGAAACCCCATAATATACGAAGAAGCGCTCTCTCCATTCTCCCCGGATCAGGTCTGTGCTCTCTGTAGAACTGGTCTGCAAGTCTGAAATATCTGGCTATAGGTCCCTGCAGGATCTGTGGAAAGAACGAGACGAACAAAGCAAATCTCAAAAGGTTTTTCTCTGCCGTCTGTCTTCTCCAGCACACATCGAGAAGATAGCCCATCGACTGAAATGTATAAAAGGAAATACCGATCGGGAGAAGAAAATCCGCAAAAGATAGATTTCCATGTGTGATCTGGTTGATGTTGAAGATGATAAAATTGGTATATTTAAGAACTCCCAGAATTCCGAAATTCAGAAACAGCGTCAGAATTGTAATGAGGCGCCTCTTTTTATCATCCTCTTCCTTTGAAAGAAGTATGCCGGCATACCATGTCGAGACCGTAGTGGTAATAAGAAAGCAGGTGAGACCGGCGCTGTTCACAATATAGTAAAAATAACTCACCGTAAGGAGCCAGAACCATTGATATCTTCCCGGGATCAGGTAATAGACTGTTACGGAAATAAAGACAAATAATACGAAAGCCAATGAGTTAAGGCTCATGTGGATACCCTCTCCGTCACATAGATCTTAAGACTTACAGAATGAGGCTGCCGCACGAAGGCCTGACGCCACTATATATAGCAGGCGGCATTTGTAAATGCCTGTTATATACAGTGGTGACATTGCCCGGTGCGACAGCCCCACTCAAGGCAGGTTATCAGCCTATCTCGTCATAAATTGTTCCGTCATCATCGGCACTGCCGCCGTCATCCGCACCGCCGTCATCCGCGCCGCCG
>AUXO013853681.1_pt1 | contig 11069 bp, 6 predicted proteins | sample 768731 | NCBI WGS metagenome assembly AUXO01 (sample SAMN02715735, study PRJNA202380) | gut metagenome | biome: sheep rumen | host: Ovis aries | place: New Zealand: Palmerston North
AATATAATTATTTAATCCCAGATAATTATCAAGAAAATAGAGAACAAAAACTTGATATGAGAACCTCTCCAACAGCAATTGGATATTCTCTAACAAGTGTTATTAGTGCCTATGAGTTAGAATTCATTGATAAAGAAAAAGCTATTTTCTTACTAGATAAAATTTTAGAATCTGTTGATTCATTAGAAAAATGGCATGGACATTTATACAACTGGTATAATATAGAAACGAAAAAAGTAATGCCTCCATATTTCATTTCAACAGTTGATTCTGGAAATTTAGTAGCAAGTTACATTGTTACGAGAGAATTCTTACAAAAACAAGGAGAAGAAAAACTAGTAAAACTATGTGACAAACTAATCAAAAATACAAACTTTAAGAAAATGTACACCAAGAAAGATGTATTTAGTATTGGGTATGATGAAGATGAAGGAAAACTATCTATTTATAACTACAATAAATTTGCAAGTGAATCTCGATTAATGAGTTATGTAGCTATTTGTTTAGGAGATGCTCCAAGTAAACATTGGTTCTCGCTAGATAAATCTCTAACAACCTACAAAGGTAGAAAAGGATTAATATCTTGGTCTGGTACAGCCTTTGAATATTACATGCCATTATTATTTATGAAAAATTATCCAAATACCTTATTAGACGAATCTTATCATTTCGCTTATTTCTGTCAAAAAGATTACATCAACAAAGTATCTCATAAGTTACCTTGGGGTATTTCAGAATCTGCTTATAATGAATTAGATAATTCTCTAAACTACAAATATAAAGCATTTTCAACTCCTTATTTAAAAGCGAAAGAAGATAAAGAAAATCGAATTGTTTTATCTCCATATTCTTCAATTATGGCATTAGAAATGTTCCCAGAAGAAGTATATGATAATATTAAAAAATTTAAAGATTTAGATATGTATTCTGATTATGGATTATATGAAGCCTATGATTATGACAATAAAGGAATTGTAAAATCTTATTTTGCTCACCATCAAGGTATGTCACTTTTAGGCTTAACCAATTATTTAAAACAAGATATTATCAAAGAGTATTTTCATAGTAATGTAAATGTTCGTACCTTTGAATTACTATTAAAAGAAAAGGTTCAAATCAAAACAAGTATTGACATGAAAATGGCAAAATATAAGAAGTATAATTATACAAAAGAAACCATTGAAAATGATATCCGTTTCTTTGATTATCTTTCTTATTTACCAGAAATGTCCGTCTTATCCAATAAGAAATATTCTTTAATCATGAATGATCGTGGAAATAGTTTCTCTCGTTACCGTACACAACAGCTTAATCGTTATCGTAAAGTAACGGAACAGGATTATGGTATTTTCTTATTTATTAAAGATGTAAAAAATAATCATATTTGGAGTAATACATATGCTCCTATGAATATAAAACCAGATAAATATGAAGTAGTATTTGCATCCGATAAAATAAAGTTCTTACGTCGAGATGATAAAATCTCTACCAAAACAGAAATTGTCGTATGTAAAAATCATCATGCAGAAATTCGAAAAATAACGTTTAAGAATGAAGACGATACAGACAAAGAATTAGAATTAACAAGTTATACTGAACCAATTCTTTCGGAAAATATGGACGATGTAAGTCACAAAGTATTTAACAATATGTTTATCTCAACCGAATTTGATCCATCCACAAATAGTTTATATGCAAAAAGAAAGAATCGTGGAGATTCCAATGTAAATACTTATATGGTAACTCGCTTAATTATGCAAGAACCACTGGAAAAGTTTTCTTATGAAACAGAACGTTCCAACTTTATAGGAAGAAATCATTTACTAAATAATGCTATAGCACTAAATAGTAAATTAAGTAACTATAGCGGAGATAACTTAGATCCAGTAATGTCGGTTCGTAATAAAATTAAAGTTCCAGCAAACAGTTCCACTTCCGTTTATTTATTAGTTGGATTTGGAAGAAGCAAAGAGCAAGTAGAAGAAATTGTAAACTTCTATGATAATCGTTACGCTCTGGAAAAAGCCTATGAAATTTCTACTTTGATGAATGTAATCGATACAAAGAATATGAATATTTCTGGCGACAATATGCGAACATTTAATATTATGTTAAATTACCTATATCAAACAACGCGTATTTCTGTTAGTGAAGAAAGAAATAATTTCTTACGAAAAAATGCTTTAGGGCAAACAGGATTATGGAAGTTTGGTGTCAGTGGAGACCGACCAATTATTACAGTTGAAATAGATGATATAAGTGATTTGACTTTTGTTCATGAAATATTAAAAGCTTTTGAGTACTTTAAGAATAAATCGATCTTTGTAGATATCATTATCATTAATAATGAAACAGGCCAATACGCCAAAGTAATGAAAAAAGAAATTGATGATGAACTATATCGTATGTATACATTGAATAGTTTTTATCATACTCCTGGAAGTATTACTGTCATTAATCATGAAAATATTACCAAAGAAGATAAAAGCTTATTAGATTCTGTTCCAAGAATTCGCTTTGTAGTAGATCATCATATGAGTCTAAAAGATGCGGTAGAAGAACTACAAAAGAATAATAGAATAAATGATTATCCAACCTATCCAAATGAAGAAAACTTACCAATCCATACCAAAGAAAAACTAATCTTTGATAATGGCTTCGGAGGATTTAAAAACAATGGAAAAGAATATGTCATTTATAACAAAAATACGCCAACTCCTTGGAGCAATATCATTGCCAATCCAACGTTTGGTACAGTAATTACCAACAATGGATGTGGATATACTTATGCTTATAATTCAGGAGAATACAAGATTACTTCTTGGACAAATGAAATAGTCATTAATGATAAAAGCGAAGGCTTTAAATTCAATGGAAAACAATTCGATCCTGAAAAATGTACCCATGGATTTGGTTACAGTATCTTAGAAAGTGAAACCGAAGATTTCACTCATGAGATAACAGAATTCGTAGCCAAAGAAGATAATGTTAAAATTTACTTAATGAAACTAGGAAACAAAAAGAACAGTAAAACAACGGTAGAAGTAGAGTACTGGTTAAACCCAACGTTTGGTAATTTTGAAGAAAAAACAGCTCGCCATATCTTAACAGAATTTATGGGAGACGATAATTATTTAAAAATGCGTAATGTCTATAGTATTAACTATGGAGATGTAAATGTCTTCTTAACAAGTTCTGAAAAAATAAAAGAAGCAGAATGTCAAAAAATGCTTGTGAAAAGTGTTCGTTTCCCAGTAACGTTAGAGAAAGAAGAGGAAAAAACGATTGTCTTTGCTTTGGGATGCAGTTTAAGTGATAAAGAGAATCTATCCTTAATCCATAAATATTCAGATATTTCAAACTGTAAAAAAGAATTGAAGAGTGTAAAAGATTATTGGAACAATCTTTTAGGAACCATTCAAGTTAGTACACCAGATAAGAGTTTTGACTATATGATAAATGGTTGGTATTTATATCAAACCATATCTTCCAGAATTTTAGCACGTTCCGGATTCTATCAAGTAAGTGGTGCTTACGGATATCGTGATCAGTTGCAGGACTCTATGAATATTGTTTTAGTAGAGCCAGATTTAACTAGACATCAAATATTAGTAAACGCTGCTCATCAGTTTGAACAAGGAGATGTTCTTCACTGGTGGCATGAAAAGAATCATTTTGGTCTACGTAGTAAGTATAAAGATGATTTCCTATGGCTAGTATATGCAACAATCGAATATATAGAAGCAACAGGAGACTATAGTATTTTAAAAGAAGAAGTACCATATGTAGTAGGAGAAGAATTAAGCGATTATGAAAACGAAAAAGGAATGGTTTTCAACTATTCTGATAAGAAAGAAACGTTGCTAGAACATTGCTTAAAATCTTTGGAATTATCTATGAAATCTCTAGGAAGTCATAAGATTCCACTAATGGGTGGAGGAGACTGGAACGATGGAATGAATCGCGTTGGTATCAAAGGCAAAGGAGAAAGCGTTTGGCTAGGATTCTTCTTATATCAAATCATAGAAGGATTCATTAGAATAATGAAAAAATATGATCATAATTTTGATCTTACCAAGTATGTTACTTTCAATGAAAAATTAAAAGAAAACTTAAACAAAAAGACTTGGGATGGCGATTACTATTTAAGAGCATTCTTTGATAATGGAGATAAACTAGGTAGTCATGAAAATAGTGAATGTAAGATTGACTTAATATCACAAAGCTTCTCTATCTTAAGTGGAGTTGCTCCAAAAGATAGAGTTCAAAAAGTCATTACCGCCGTAGAAGAACAATTAGTAGATGATCAAAATAAGATTATTCGTCTATTAACTCCAGCATTCCACAAATCTTTGAACAATCCAGGATACATTATGAATTATCCAAGAGGAATTCGTGAAAACGGTGGACAATATACCCATGCTGTTTCTTGGTATTTACTAGCACTTATTAAAGCAGGATACCATGATAGAGCTTATCGTTACTATCAAATGATCAATCCAGTCAATCGTACGGAAAATGAAAAAATGGTTAACAAATACAAGGTAGAGCCATATGTTATCGCAGCCGATATTTACTCTTCTGAAAATTATCCAGGAAGAGGAGGATGGACTTGGTATACCGGTTCAGCAGGATGGTTCTACAAAGTAGGAGTTCAAGGAATTCTTGGATTAGAACGTCATGGAGAAAAATTGAAGATTTCTCCAAGAATGCCAATTGCCTGGGATGGCTTTAAAGCAATTTATCATTTCGGAGATACAACGTATCAAATTCAAGTGGTAAAAGGAGACAAAGAATTTGCTGAAATCGATGGAAAAGAAAATAGTAATTCTACAATCTCTTTAGTAAATGATGGTAAAGAACATAAAGTGATTGTTCATACAAATCATTAAAAAAGAAGTTTCATACTTCTTTTTTTTTGATATAATAGTTCCGGGTGAGAATATGAATTTACAAAAAGATAAATATATCATCGTAGAAATAATTCCGACTCATAGTCAAAGTGAAAAAGGTTTTATTGCTCAACTAAGTGCACTAAAACTTCATGGGATACAGTTACAAGAACGGTTTGACTATCGCGTAGAGAATAAATGGATTGAAAACGAAGATCTGAAGAATATGATTTCCTACGATAAAGAAGATTTTACCTATGTTAATAACATTTATTTTATTTTAGAAAAATTTCGCCATTGGGCAAAAGACTATCCTTTGATCTTGATAGAGGATACATATACCCTTGATTATCTAAAAGACCTTCCAAATAAAAAAGAATTAATCTATCCATATCTACAGATGGATTATAGTATGGATGTCTTTGATAAGATTCAGAAAAAATATCAACTACAACCATCTAATCATCTTGTGGATTTAATTTACGAAGCAATTATTATGGAAGGAAATAAGAAAGAAAAATAAAAGAAGAAGACATCGTCTTCTTTTTGTGTTATAATGATAATGGGAGGCTTTAAAATGATAAGATTTGATTTCAAAACCTATACACGAGAATTTATAAAAGAAGAAGAATATAATTACCTATATTCCAAAAAAGACAATTATATAAAAATGTTGCAGAATAGTCCAATGACTGGTTGGATGCGTCCAATAGAGAAAGAACTAGTGGAAGACATCAAACAAACGGCTTTTCAAATAAAAAAAGATTTTGACTGCTTAGTAGTAATTGGTATTGGAGGATCATTCTTAGGAAGTTATGCTTTCCATAATATATTTAAGAGGTACTTTAATGACACAAGTTTTGAAGTGATTTATGCAGGAACAACCTTATCCAGTAAATATTTAGATGAGTTATTAAATTATCTTAGAAATAAAAACTTTTGCATAAACGTAATAAGCAAGAGTGGTACTACCTTAGAAACGACGATAACATATAAAGTATTAAAAGATTTATTAAAAAGAAAATATACCAAAGAAGAGTTAAAAAAACATATCATCATAACAACCGATAAACAAGTAGGAACTCTACGAGAGGAAGTAAAAGAAGAACAATATAAATCCTTTGTGATACCAGAAGACATTGGTGGAAGATATTCCTTTATGACACCAGCTCATCTTTTACCATTAGCCTTGAATTATCCAATAGAAGAAATTGTAGATGGTTATTATGATGGCAAAAGATTAATTGATTTAGCCTTTGAATATGCAGTAACGAGAAGAGTTTTATATAGTAAAAGAAAATATGTAGAGAACTTCTGCGTATATGAAGAGTGTTTATCTCCTTTTACAGAATGGTTAAAGCAATTATTTGGAGAAACAGAAGGAAAGAATGGAGTAGGTATCTTTCCAACCTCTTGCGTACATACAAGAGATTTACATTCTCTAGGACAATTTATTCAAGAGGGAAATAAAATCATCTTTGAAACATTTATAAAAGTAGATAATTCCGATAATTACATCGATTATAAGGGAAAAGATCTACAAGAGATTAATAACATCGTCTTAGACTCTGTTGCCAAAGCTCATTATCAAGGCGGAGTTCCTTGCCTAGAAATAGAAATGTCAGAACTAAGCATTGAAAATGTAACAGCTTTAATCTATTTCTTTATGTTAAGTGCAGCTTTTAGTGGATTACTATTTGGAGCAAATCCATTTGATCAACCAGGAGTAGAAGTTTATAAAAAAGAAGTACGCGAAGCCTTAGGCAAATAAAAGGTGAGAATATGAAGAAAAAATATATATTCCTGATATTTTTTGTCATCTGCTTTTTAGGAATAACAGGATTGGTTGTATCGAATAAAATTCAACCATTTGACGATTGGATTTATAAAATGATTTTTCAAATTCGTAATGATGGTTGGGATTTTGTAATGAAAAGTATTACCAAATGTGCCAATACCATTCCTATTATTAGTGCAATGATTTTGATATTTATACTTCTCCCAAAAAAAGAAAAAATTTGGTTAGGAATATCAGGAGCTTCGATGATTGCGGTAAATACCATAATCAAATCTATCATTCAAAGAGCAAGGCCGGATCATTTACGATTAGTAAAACAGGGAGGTTATTCTTATCCTTCAGGTCATGCAATGATGGCAATTGCTATATATGGATTTTTAATATCCTATCTTGCTAGTTCCAAACTAGAAAAGAAACAAAAAATTATCTTTATTACCTTCTTTACAGTATTAATCTTAGGAATTGGAATTAGTCGCATATATGTAGGAGTTCATTATCCAAGCGATGTAATAGCTGGTTTCTGTCTAGGAATTGCTATGGAAATAGGAATGATAAGCATTAGGGGGTACCAAAATGATAAAAATGGTAGTAAGTAGTTTTTTTAATACATTAATTGATTCAGAGGAAGCTATTCCAACTTCCACGATGTTACAAATTGAAAAATTAAGAAAAAGAAAAATATTGTTTTCCATTTGTACCAATCGACCATATAAAGAAGTATTAGAATACAATCATGATTTTCCATTTATCGATTATATTATTTCCTTAAATGGTAGTTATATCTACGATGTTGAAAAAGAAAAATGCTTGTTTAAAAGCAAATTATCTTCTATTAATCTAAAAAAGATTCTTTCTTTGTTCGAACAAGAAAAAATGATATTCTATACGGAAGAAGAAATCTATACAAAAGTATCAGACATCGAAGAAAAAGAAATTTATAAAATAGAAGTAGAACTTCCCATAAAAACAGAGAAATGGGAAGAGTCTTTAAAAAAGATGAAAGTACAATATTCTATTTTCGAATGGAATGGGAAATCATATTTAGAAATAACATCTAGTAAAGCTAATATGTTTGTGGGTGTAGATAAGATTAGTTTGAAAAACAGCATTGAATTAAAAGAAATCTTAGTAATATGTGCCAATAACAGTGATATTCCTTTAGTAAACAATATTCCAAACAGTTACATTATGAAAAATAGTGATGAATCGTTAAAGAAAATATGTAAGAAAGTTACTAATAATAATGACTGTAAAGGAGTAGAAAATGTTTTAAAAAAACTAGAAAAACTTGACGGCAAGGAAAATGTTCATATATAGTTAAGAATAGAAAGAGGAAAGAGTATGGCCAAGAAAAGTAAAAAAAATAACAATTTATACAAATGGTTAATCATAGTAGTGGTAGGATTAATACTAGCAGCAGGAGGATATTACTACTATACGAATTATGTAAAAAACAGGATACCAAGCGTTGATCGATTAATCAAAGAAAAAAAAGCAAAGAATTATTCGGACAAATATGATAATCAATTAGATGTCAATGCTTATGTAAACACCCTTCCACAAGAAAGAATAAACTATAACAATAATGACATTGTAGCAAGACTTCAAATACCAAATATAGGAATTGATTCATTAGTAACAAGAACAACGAATAATGAATACTACCTAGATTATAATCTTTATAGACAGTATGATGCTTTGGGAGCACCATTCATAGATTTTAGAAATACTTCCTTAGCAACCGAAAAACAAATCAATATTTATGGACATAATACAACGAATGAGAATTATTATGATCAATTACCATTTATCAATTTGGAAGCTTATGTGGATAAAGGAATATTTGAAAACTATAAAGATGTATACTTGTCAATTGATGAGAAACAAATACACTATGAGGTAATCGCTGTAAAAATAGTCAATGATTCCGATAATGAACATATGAAAGTCGTTTTTTATGGAGACGATGATTATTTATTTCATGTAGGAAAACTATTACAAAATACACTTTATAAAGAAGAAAATATAGAAATTACAACAAGTGACAATCTTCTTGTCCTACAAGTTTGTCATTATAATCCACCAGGTACTTATCTATTAGTAATTTGTAAAGAAAAAAAATAGTAAAGAAGACAAGTTTTTGACTCAAAAGGCTTGTTTTTTTTTATTAGATATGAAAGAATATAATATATAGGGTAGAAGGAGTAATGAATATATGGCATACGGAATTACAAGTGAAGCACAATTAATTGATGTTGGAACGATTACAGCAGGATGCAATCAATATAAACAAGCTCTTGAAGATTTTGAAACCAATGGAAACCGAGTAAAAGAAGCAGGAGAAGTTTGTAATGCAAAAGCATTATCAATTGATTCTAGCACAATCCAATGGACAATTAATGATTTAGGCGAAGAAATAAAAAATGTAAAAACTTCTTTATCTGCCGCCGCAGATGGAGTAGTGGCAGAAGCAACTAGAGTTTATAATGAACAAGTTGCAGAATTAAATGAATATCGTAGACGTTTAGCTGAAGAACAAGCGCGTCAACAACAAGCAAGTCAAAATAGAGGAAGTTAAAAGGTAATAGAAAAGAGTTGATAAAAACATGGCAAAATTAAATTATGATTCAGAACGAGTAGATCAAGCGATTCAATTACTTCAAAATGCAAATACCGGACTAGCTTCAGTAGATGCTAATTTACAAAGTGCCGTATCAACGGTAACAGGAGCCCGTGGAATTGAATATGTTGATTGTGGTGGAATTATGGGAGGAATCGGACTTGGAGCTGGATGTCAATCATTGATTGAACAAACAGTAACAGCCATTAATTCCCGTGTTAACTACATTCAAGAATACAATGCCGAAGTAGAAGGCATCAATCCATTTATCCGTACTCTTGCAACAGTTGGATTAGGATTATCGAAATTTGCAGAAGGAGTATTCGGGGCAGGAGAGCAAATCGTAGATGGAGCTGCATCTGCTCTTGGATTTATAGTCGGATTAGCATCAAAGAATGCCCAAGAAAAAATCGGAAATTGGGTAAAAGAAGATCATGTTGGAAATGCATTTAAAAAATTTAATGAAGTAACTGGAATGTCAAAAGCTAGTTATATGAAAGAAGACGGTTGGTTAGCCAACGGAATAAAACTGATTGGTACAGCCGCTGGATATACAGCAGCTCTGGCTGCCCTTGGTGGAGTTGGAGGCGCCATAAAAGGTGTAACAACATCTGCTAATGTATTTAAAGCAGCATCCGTAGGAGCAAGAGCCGCAATATCATCAGTTCATGCTACGGCTGCCATTGCCGGTATAGGTGGAATTGGTTCTGGAACACAATCTGGCCTACAAAGTGGATTAAGCTACAATAAATCTTTCGTAAGAGGAGTTGTTATTGGAGCCGTTCAAGCGGCATTAGTTTATGGAGTTCACTATGGACTAAAAGCAATTGGAAAAGCCGTTAATAAATTTAAGAGTAATAAAGCAACTGGAGGAGATCCAGTCAGTGGCGGAAAAGGACCAACTGGAGAGGGACCTACTGGAGGAGGAGAACCAACTTCAACAGGAAAAGGACCAACTGCAGAAGGTGGAGGACCAAGCGGAACAGGAACAGGATCTTCTGGCGGAACAAAATCCTTTGAAGAACTAGCAGAAGAATATGCTAGAAAAGGTGACATGGGTAAATTAGCAGATTTGCGTGATGCTGGAAAAATTTCAAAAGAGCAATTTAGAGCACTTGCTAATAAATATCATTCTGCAGGTTACTTTGGAGAAGAAGCAGTTGCTAGAGGAAGTGAAGTAAAAGCTTCAGCTGCAGATGCAGCCAATGCTACTACAAGGGCTGCTGCAGAATCTACCAAACCAAATCCAATCGAAATGATGGAACAATTAAGAAATGATGCTGCTGCCGGAAAATTTGGTGGAACACCATCTGGAACGGGAGCAGGAACCGGAACTGGATCTGTTATTGAAATGGGAGCAGGAACACCTCCAGCTTCAAGTGGAACAGGATCGGTTATAGAATTAGGTGCAGGAACACCTCCTGCTACAGGAAGTGGCTCAGTAATCAATTTAGGACCTGGAAGTATGGCTCCAGCTGCGGCAGCAGAAACAGCTATTACTCCAGCTACAACTCAAGCGCTAGTACCAGCAACTTCTCAAGCATTAGTACCAGTTGCCTCAGAAGCAGCTGTAAATGTTGGAGAAAAAGCTGTTACACAAGCAATTACGACAACTACGGAAAGAGCTGCAACAGAAGCATTAGTGCCAGCAACGACCCAAGCTTTAACAACAACAGCCGAAAGAGCTGCAACAGAAGCACTAGTACCAGCAACGACCCAAGCGTTAACAACAACAGCCGAAAGAGCTGCAACAGAAGCA
>AUXO015111693.1_pt1 | contig 11065 bp, 19 predicted proteins | sample 768731 | NCBI WGS metagenome assembly AUXO01 (sample SAMN02715735, study PRJNA202380) | gut metagenome | biome: sheep rumen | host: Ovis aries | place: New Zealand: Palmerston North
GGTGCGAGAATTTTAAATTTTAAGAGGTTTTAAAATGAGAGATTTAGCATCTATTGCTACAATTGACAAGGTATGGGCCCTTGAGGGCAAAGACAAAGTTCAGGGCGCTTCTATGGTTGAAAATGGCTATGAAGCAATGGTTTCAAAGGATATCCAGCCTGGACAGTTGGTGGCATTTATTCAGGAGGGCGCAATTCTTCCTGAAATCGACGCTTGGGAATGGCTTCGTAAGCGTTGTTACAAAGAATCTGCAAAGGGTTTTGTAATTAAGCCTATGAAGTTTGCAACTATTAAATCTTGGGGATTGATTGTTCCATTAAAAGAACTCCCTCTCGAAGAAAAAGATATTAGCAAACTTAAAGCGGGTGATGATATTACTGACTTGCTTCAGATTCGTAAGTATGAGCCGGAAGAAGACGCATCTCCTACTCGTACGTCTACTACTAAAAAAGCATATCCAAAGTGGGTTAAGTTCTGTTTAGGACATGTAGCTACACGTTGGATAGGACGTATTTGGCAGAAGAAACATCAGAATTCTGCTGGTGGTTTTCCAACAGGTTTAATTTCTAAATCTGATGAGACAACTATTCAGAATAGAAAGTGTGATCTTACAAAGTTTGCTGAAGAAAAAGTTGTTGTAACAGCAAAAATTGAAGGTCAGTCATTTACTGTTGTTCCTGTATTTGAAAAACGTGGATTTATTGTTAAAAAGAATAAGCTTGTTGGTGCTTATCCATGTTCACGTAATAATGCTTATACATGTGAAGACAGCTCACTCTTCTGGAAGATGATGAAAAAGTACGATGTGCTCGCAAAGATGAAGGCATATTACAAGGAAACTGGTACATGTCCAATTCTTCAGGGTGAGCAGGTAGGACCTGGAATTCAGGATAATATCTATGACTTTAAGGATAATCATTGGTTCCTTTATGAAGTTAAGGATTATTTTACTCTTAATCAGGGTACATATACTGACCAGGTTAAAATTGCGGATAAGTTTGGTATGCGAGTTGTACCACTTCTTTGGACAGGAACTCTTAAGGATATCATGCCTGATGTTGATTCAGCAGTTTCTTTTGCAGAAAAAGCTGTTTGGGTTCCAGAAGAGGGAGACAAAATTCATTCATGGCTTGAAAACTTAGACAATTATAAAGAAGAACTTCCTAAAGAAAAGCTTTGGAAAGACTTTATGCAGCACGAAGGTGTTGTAGTTCGAACTGAGAACTTTGATAAAGATAAAGGTATTGGAACATCATTTAAGGTAAAGAACTTCCAGTATTCAGATCGAGGCTTAGGAAAGATTCATAATGATTGTGTAAACTTTAAGAAAGCGTAAGTTTTCTACAATTTATAAAGGCGGCTTCTAAGCCGCCTTTTTCTTTTTACTTTAATAAACTTATTTACATATTATAAATGTTATTATATTAATAATAGAGGGCCTATAATGACGGATAATCAAAAAATAGATGTAATAACTGCGCATCAAAATAAAATACCAGTTGAATTTAGATATAGAGAAGATAACTCTAATAGTGCTACAAATGCAAAATGGAGTGAGTGGTCAAAATTTTCAAATATTGGTTATTTTATCTTCGATAATAGACATGAATATAGGATTAGCCCAGAATATATGCCATCATCGCCTAGAGTAGCTTTGTCAGACCACCTTTTTTCAGAAATAAAAAGACTTGAGAATAGGATTAACTCTAAAGAAGAACTTTCATGGACGCATTGTATAGATCAAATGCCCCCCATGTACAAAATAGATGTGCCATATCTATTTAAGGTATCCGACAAATACTCTTTTCATTATGAGCTAGCTAGAGCTGATGATGAAGATTTTTTTAATAAGTATGGTGTAAAAAATTTACAATGGAAACCTATTGAGTATTCACAGGTTCCAAATGAGGAAAACTAAGTATGACAGACGTAGAAAAATTACAGGAAATAATTGACCAATCAAATAATATCGTATTCTTTGGTGGAGCAGGCGTTTCAACAGAATCTGGTATTCCAGATTTTAGGAGCAAAGATGGTCTTTATTCTGAGCAATATGATAATTATGAGCCAGAAACTATTTTAAGTATTTCCTTTTTTAAAAAGCATCCAAGTATTTTCTATAAGTTTTATAGAGATAAAATTCTTATGCAAGGGCAGAACTTAGATATTAAACCAAACGCTGCTCACTTAAAACTTGCAGAATTAGAAAAAGCGGGTAAGTTAAAGGCTATTGTTACTCAGAATATTGATAATCTCCACCAAGAAGCAGGTTCTGAAAAAGTTTATCAAATTCATGGAACAATTGCTACAAATCATTGCTGTCTTTGTAATAAAGAGTATAGCTTAGAAGAAGTTAAGAATCAAAAAACAAATGATATGATTTGTGAATGTGGTGGTTTAATTAAGCCTGATATTGTTTTTTATGAGGAAGAACTTCCTATGACTACATGGAATGCTGCTTTGGAAGCAGTATCTAAGGCTGATTGTTTAATTATTGCTGGAACTTCATTGAGAGTTTACCCAGCGGCTAATATAGTTCAGTATTTCCATGGTAAAAATCTTGTAATAATTAATCGAGACCAAACTCAAGCAGATAGTATGGCTGATTTAGTTATTCATGATTCAATTGGTAAAGTATTTTCAGAGATTAAGGTATAATTATGGTTTCTATTAGAGTAGGTGTATTTGAGACAAACTCTTCTTCTGCGCATGGCTTAATTTTGGCTGAGCAGTCAGATTTTAATTTATTTAAGAAAAATAAGTTTGTACTCTATATGCCAAACTTAGTTCATGCTAAGCTTATGTCTTTTGAGGATGCATATCATTTAGCTTTAGATAATATAAGAAAGCATAAGGTAGAACCATTAAAAGGTTTTTGGTCAAGCGAACTTAAAAATTGTTTTGGGACTGATGACTTAAGTAAGATCAGCCTTGAAATGTTTACTGATAAAGTATTAAATGACCCCAATTATTGGGCTGTTTGGAATTTCTATTCTTTTAAAAGATGGCAGCATGGGTCATATGAGAGTGAATCAACTTATAAATTAAATCCAGATACAGGATTTGTCGAGCTAGATACTTATTATTTTGATGGCTAATTATATTTTTGTGGGAGAAATAAGTAAATGGCAAATTTGGATGGACTCTCAGAATTAGAAGACTTAAATGGTTTTATTGAGGATTTTAATTCTGAAGTATTATGTTTTATTTTAAAAGATGAAAGCAAGGATAGCATTATTGGTGGTAGATATAAAAGTTATATTGAAGCAAAAGCTATAATGCAAAAATTCCCTGATAGACGCTGCCTTGCAATTTACAAAGTTATAAAAGACGGAAAAAAGAGAATTTTTAAGAAGGTCCAATAATGAAAGAAATTAGAAAACTTGTTAGGGATAAAATTCCAGAACTAATGGCCGCCGAAGGAAAGACAGTTACACTTCGTCGTATTACAAAGCAGCCTGATATTATTCCTGCTTTAATGGTTAAGCTTGATGAAGAAATTAACGAATTAAAAGAAGCCTATAATGATTTTATGATTTCTGTGAATACAGAAAATTATTCTAATCAAGAAGCTCAGCGTGTTGTAGAAGAAATGGCAGATGTTCTTGAAGTTTTACATGGCCTTTGTTATCATACTCCAATAACAAAAATGATGGATTCTGTAAATAATAAACGAAAAGCTAAAGCGGATGAACGTGGAGGCTTTGAAAAAATGCTTTTTGTAGAAACTACGGAGTAATCCATGGAAACTATTAGAGTTGGCGTATTTGAGACAAATTCATCAAGTCAGCATGTATTTACTACAGTAAATAAAATTTTATTTGAAAAATGTAGAGAATTTAGTTTTGATAAACATGTATTTTATGTACATCCCGATGGTGATGAGTATGGCGAGCCAGGAATAAGAAAAGATTGTTCTGTTGAAATTATGCCTCTAGAAGATGGTTATGACCTATATTGTAAGCTTTTAACTGAACATAATAATAGATATAAAAAGTTGGATTTAACAAACCCAATACCGAAAGATATAGATGAATTTGAGGATTGGCTTGATGCTGGAAATTTAGCTGCTTCAAAAGTTATTGGTAAATTTATGAGTTATAATGAGCTTCTTCACAGCATAAAGTTACCTGAACAAGTTACATTAGATTTTTCTTGGGATGATTAGAATGTCAAAGTTTTCTGGAATATGTGATTTTGCAGATGAGGTTTTTAATTCTAAGGATAATATTTTATCTAAAAAAATATATTGCGATAAAATGCTACTTAGATTTGACCATCTTGATGACTTAATACCTTTTTATCCATATATTGTAGCCTCAAGCACAAATGATAGTATATGTTTAACAGAATCATACTTAGACAGGCGTGAAACAGAAAAAATTTGTAATTATATTCCGTGGGTATTAAATCAAGTAAGAGAATGGGATAAGAGAGACTCAGATTTAACGCCAGAAGAAATTAACAGTACATTGGATTCACACCCTAATTATGTGCCTTTTTCAGTTAAAAAATATATGCTTAGTCAAGCTATAAAAAATCCGGAAATAAAAACTATGCCGGATAGTATAGGTATTTTAAAAAGTATACGCAAAGAGATTTTTCCGAAAGCGCATACAGACATGGAAAATTATTTTAGGGAAGCTATAATATCTTATGCTGCAGATAAAAGCTTTGGTAAAATTTATACATTACGAGGTAAAGAATTTACAGAGGCCCTTAATAAAAAAATTGCGCAGATACCATTAGAAGAAAATTTAGCAAAGTCTTATTTTAATGAAGATAATGATAAGGACGAAGTAGCTATTGATATACCAAAAGAGCCGTTTAGGCATAATTTTATGTTAACAGACCTTGTATTAAAAGTTAGCGAATACGATGATCTAGTAAGACAATTTGGATTTAACTGGACTAGATAATATTTTTTTGGAGGTTTTATGGAATCAATTAGGCTGGGTATGTTTGAAACCAACTCATCATCTTGCCATGCGTTCACTCTTATCAGGCGCTCAGATTGGAATGCCTTTATGAAAGGGGAAATCTATATTAGAAAAGATTCATGTGCAGACATTCATATACATGAAACTATTATTGATAAGTTAGATGATGAGGACGAACAAAGCTATTATTTTGTAAAACCAGATGATTATTTTAAGGAAGTACTTGATTGTGTAGAAAGTTATTTTGCCCATGACTCAAGTCCTTATAGTTATCGTTCTGGCCCAAGGTCTAATTTTGAAGGTATAGTAGATAGGTATATTAGAAAAAACTTATCTATAGACCTTTTGAAAAAGGCTTTATTAGGTGATGGTGAGGAAGTCTTAGAAAAGCTAGAAAAACCATGTTATATTGATTATTCTGAGTATTTTCATGACTATAAAATACATCGGGATAAGGTAGAATCAATTAAAGTTTGTGATGTATTTGACCGTATTTTTGGTGATGGTAAAGGTAGATTTGAGTTTACAGATGTTTATATTTTTGGAGACTCATACTGGAACCCGGAAGAATGTAAAGTAAAAACATTTATTTCAGAGGATAAGGATTCAGATTTAGTAATAATTCAGCGTGAAATTCAGGACCCATAGAAAATAATAACATATTATAAAAAATACAATTGGAGATTTATATGAGTGATTATTACAAATTTGTTGCGGATGAAAAAGAACTTAAATGGTTTTTTGACCATGTAGTTGAAAAGCCAGAGTTAGACGAGTCATATATGCTTTGTCTCAGCGCTCGAAATAAAAAGCTTGATGCTGATGAGCGTCTTATTTATCAGCTTGGTCGTGGTGAAATGATGCGTGAAATGGTAGTAACTAATGAAGAGCCTGTATCTTTCAGTTCTAACGAAGTACAAGCTTTAACAGATACTAAGCCCCTTCATGCTATTAGAAATCTTTTTAAGCTTAGAAAACTTAAGAAAGATGAATATCGGACATATTTGATGAAGGACGATATTACTGAAGCGGTATCTAGAGAAATTATTGCGCCACGTTCAAAGTCTAAACTTTGGGATTTTAATATTTTTAGATCAGCTGTATATCGCTATGAATGTCGCAAGGAAGGTATGGTTACTAAAAATGGTAAAGACTACCCAGATAAATGTTTGGTAGTTTATTTTTATCCAAATCCTTCAAAAGAATCATTGGTAGTTTCTGATTCTGTACAGCTTGCTGTTAAGATGATGGCAGAATTGGTTAATGCTGGTGCTAAACGTAGCTGGGACGGTATTGTTGATGGTATTGATAAGCTTGGAACAATTTCAAAGCACTTAAAGTCTTCACATGCTACAAATCTTAATCGTAAGATTTATATTCAGTTTGATTTTGATTTGATGGATGAAGACAAGAAGAATGATACTGCTATTAAAGAAATTTTTGAAATTCTTCATAATGAAGGTTTGAAACATTTTGGTAAGGGACAGTTTGTTATTGTTCGTACTTCTGGCGGCTTCCATGTTTTGGTTAAGCGTAATGCACTTAGTAAAGATATGGAAAAAGTAAATAATAAGAGAAAGCAGGAAAAGCTTAGCTACATGCCTGATTATCTTTATGATGTTACAAGTACTTGTAAGTATAAGTTTGAAGAAGCTGTTAAGTGTAAACAGGAATTCTTGCCATTACCAGGAACTTATCAGTATGGAAAATTTCCAGTAACTGTTGAAAATAAGGAAGATTTTGAATAATGAGTAGTATTTATATAATACGAGAAACAAATGTAGTTAAAACTTCAAATGGTAATGGAGCGTATAATACTACTTTTTTAGGATATGTAACTTCAAAGAAAAGAGCAGATATAATGATTAAGCATTTTAAAGCTATTACTGATTATTATAATTCTCCTAGTGGAGATACATATCCTAAATTTGATGCGATACCTGTTAAAAGTTTGGGGAATAGATAATGGGACTTTTTGGAAAAAATAGAACTTTTACTATTTATGGCTTAGAAAATTGTAGAGTGTCCATAAATAGTATGGACATTTCTGCGTTTACTAATCATAAAAAAGTTAAAACACTTGAATATGATGGTACTGATTTGTATGCAAATGATATTTGCATTAGTAAATATTTTAAGGATTCATATAAATATGACGTAAAGCTTGAGCCACGAGACGTACTTACTCCGAAAAAAGAAGTATCTACTCCAAAGCCTGCGCCTAAGCCACAGCCAGTGCAGCAACAAGAGTCTAAGCCAAAGATTGATTTAGTAAAAGCTGTTGAAGAAAAAATGGTGAATGAGTCTTCACCAATTGATATTACTTCATTAAATATTGTAATAGAGGGAAATGTTGGCGGAATTGAAACTGATGGTAATATTACTGTAACAAGTAATACTATTGGCCAAATTTCTTGTGAGGGAAATATATCCGCAAATTGTAAAAGTATTGAAGGTAATATTGAAATTGGTGGTAATGCTACAATAAATGGAGATATAAAAGGCAATGTAGCTTGCGACGGTAATGCTAACCTAGAAGGAAGCCTTGAAGGTAGTATGGTTACAGAAGGCAATGCAGTGGTTAAAGGTAGCGTAACTACCCAAGGTGATGTTACATCCGATGGCACTCTTACTGTAGGTGGCAATATAGAAGCCAATACCGTTTCATCTGATGATACTATTGTTGCAAATGGTAATATTACAGGAAATGTTACATCTGATGGGGATATTACTATTAAGGGTAATTGGTCAGGCGATAATATAAATGCTAGTGGAGATATTATTTTTAGAAAATGAAAAAGGAACGAAAATTAGAATTAATAGCAAAACTGGTGTATTGGTCTGATGGAATTTTAAGAGTTGGATATAATGCATCATCATCAGGTCCAGGTCGCATTGATAATAATGACTTAGTAGATATAATTACGCTTCTTAGTGGTGGAAATACTAGCCGTAGTGAACTGTTAAAAAACAAGAAGAATCGTAATCAATAATTATTTTTGAAAGGAATAAAAAATGACGCTTAGAGAATCATTTGAAAAGGTTTTAACAATCGTAGAGTCAGACCCACAATTGAATGATATTTTTACAGAAGTAATTTCCTCAAATGAAAAAGCTATAAATAAGCAGGTTGATAGACTTAGAGCTTATAATAGACTTAATGGTTCAGCATACAGAGCTGACCCAGATAATAAGCCTGAAGAGTATGGGGATCATTATAAATCAGAAATGAAGCGTCTAGTAGAACAGTTTCTTGAAAGAGAATATTATTATAGTTTCAGAAATATTAAAAAAGTCTGGGATTATGAAGGCAAAACTTATAGGTGTCATGAGGACGCGCTTGAAACGACAAACCGTACTTGGGATGGAGAAGGTGATATCCTGGGTATGATGGAATTAAAACTTACTCATATGATTCATGGCCTTAGAAAGTGGCATGCGCAGAAAGATCATTATATTGATACATTTTGGTTTACTAAAAGAAATGTACTAGAGTCTGATTACAAATGGGCTATTCAGAAAGTTTTTGATAGATACTTTGGAAAAGATGCAGGTTCAGATGCCTGGTTTGAATATTATAGTTATAAGAATTCAGATGATGATTATGCCTTGCGTCTTTTTATTGGAAATGAAAAAGTAAGCAAGAAAGTAAGTGATAGTGGCGTTAGACATTATTATTTAACAAAATATAATACTCCTACTAAAAAAGGTATTTTTATTGAATACATGGCGGATACTCTAATAGATCCAGCAACAATTCCACCAGAGAAGAAAACTTATTACATAGATTTTTCAGATGGAGATATGAGAGCAAAAAAAGAAGCTCCTCATTATAGAGATAAGTATGAAGATTATCAAATACTTACTGAACTTGACGAAATCAATTTTGATAAAGTTCAAGAGGCTGTAGATGATAATAAAGTTAAGCTTGTAGATAGAGTCTTAAAAACTGTTATTGATAATGCTCAAACTTTTGATATTGAATGGGCTGATTATAAATTACTTTCTCCAAAGATGAAAGAACATATTAGAGGTACTATTCCTGCGCTTCGTGAGTTATGGCAGTTAAGACATGATATTATTAAGTTGAGAAGTCTTAGTGATATAGATGATAAATATACTGCAATTTGGGAACATGCACCGGATAAAGATAAAAGAAAGCTTATTCGTAAATCTAATATGATGTATTTGAAGGATAGAAAAGAATTATATCAGAAGATTTGTGATAATATGAATAAAAATGGTATGGGATGGTGGGATTAGTATGACTATAAATATTGGTGACGTATCTATATCAATTCCGGTCGCAATTGATAAATGGGCGCATGAGTCAGAAGATAATATGACTGAGTTTAATGGCATGATTGAAAGTATGATGTATGCTGTTAATAAAGTTATGAAGTCAAGATACTCTGCTGGTCCATACCAAAAAATTTATGAGAAGCAAATTAAAGAGCTTAAAGAATTGGGCGTATCTGAAGAAGACGCAAATAAGTATATTGAGAAATTGATTGATTATAGTGATAGGAACGCAAAAGATTCATTAGAGAATTTTAGTTTAGAAACAATATTAAAGACTTTATTGAGCTAATATGTTATATTCAGACGATAAAAAAATAAAAATACCTATACCAGATTCTGATCTTTCTGATATAGCTGAGATAGATTATTATATTGCAAAAGCTATATGGATATTAAATAAAAAGGGATATAGAACTGAATACTGTTGTTCTGGTCATGAAAAATGGCAAACGGTATTAGAGCCTAAACTTACTGGATATGTAGCTTTTAATTGTGAAATACCTTATCCTCCAAAAGGATGGTGGATAGAAAAACTTAGGCATTCTTATACTAATCCAGCTATAAAGATGGTTATAAGATATAATGGTCTAAAATCAGATTGTATATTAAAAAAGTCTAAGCTTCTACTTAGATGGGCAAAGCAACTTCCAATAAATGAAAATATTAATCTTATTAAAGTTGTAGGGGATATACCCGAAGAGTCACTACAATGTAGTGTAAATTCCATTAGAGATTATTAGGTAATATTATGAGACGAGTATTTATTATAAGAAAAGATTTACATTTAACTAGTGGTAAGTTAGCCGCAATGGTATCACATTGTGCTGAAGCTTATTGGTTGAACCTTATTCGAAAAAATCTTATTAAAACTGCTAAAGGATACGATATTAAGTTTGATTTAAGTAAAGAAATTGTTGATAACTACATCAATGATATTTTTACAAAAACAATTTGTGAAGCACGAAATCTTAACCAGCTTGATAAGGCCAAAACCGCCGCAGAAGAGCTTGGCTTAAAAGAAGGTATTGATTATGGGTATATCGATGATGCCTGTAAAACTGAATTGACGCCAGAGTTTATAGATGAAAATGGCAATGGTCGTTGTAGAATTGGTATGTGGTTTAAGCCTCTCGATGATGAATCCGCACATAAAATAAGTAAAAAATTTCCATTATATAAGGATTAAAATATGAATACAAAATTTGAACTAACAGAAGCAGACTTAAAGAAAATTATAGCTGAAAAGTTCGGAGCAACTACAGATGCTGTAAAATTCGATATGGTTTTTAGTAAGGCTGACAGACCATATGAGTCAGATACTAAGATACTTTCAGCAACAGTAACCTTAAAAAATACCGAAATGGGTAGTGTAAAAGTTACGTCTTATTAGGGATAATTTATTATGAAGCCTAAGTTTATAAAATTTAGACATCAGGCGGAGATGAGTCTAGCAATGCAATTTGGTGCAAAGTTTAAAAATTTTACACCTGATTCTTGTGATTTTATTTTTCCAGATAAAGAATCAATGGACGCATTTGAAGAAGCAAGAAAAGAGGAAGCAAGAAAGTTATATGATATTGTTAAAAACAAATCCTGATTTACCATCTTGGAATATTTTCAATTTAGATGCAGGTGAGGGTGGTAAAACCGAAGAAAAAATAATTGCTGCATTATATGTAAATCATGATTATCATATAACAGTTAAAGATTATCCATTAAATACATCATTTTTTATTTATAAGGATAATATATTTCAAGGAGATTTACCAAGCTTAGTATTAGCTATGGCGGGTGTTGAATCAGATATTTTATTAGCAGATAAG
>AUXO018017035.1_pt1 | contig 11065 bp, 18 predicted proteins | sample 768731 | NCBI WGS metagenome assembly AUXO01 (sample SAMN02715735, study PRJNA202380) | gut metagenome | biome: sheep rumen | host: Ovis aries | place: New Zealand: Palmerston North
TACTACAGATAAAATAGCTCCATTAGGCCAATATATTACAATCGGTTTTCCTTTAGCTCTTGGCTTTGTTTTAGCACTATTACAGCTTCATAAAAACTGGCTAGAAAAAGAGTCCTTATATGAAAAAACAGAAGAGCTTGCTTTTAAGGATACATTAACAGGGGCCTATAATAGAAATTATATGCAAAATAACTTAATTGATGCTACTGACCATTTTAAGTTTTCTGGAAGTATAGCTATTATAGATATTGATGATTTTAAGAAAATAAATGATACTTTTGGACATCTTGAAGGCGATAATAAATTAAAGCAGCTTGTAAATACAATTATCTATAATATTCGGTCTACTACTGACTGCGTAGTACGATATGGCGGAGAAGAATTTCTTATATTTTTTAAGGATTGCTCTGAAAAAGATGCTATGATTATTTGTAAAAAAATATTGGCTATGGTGCACAAACTTGGATTTTCTTTTTCTGGTGGACTCAGTTTTATAAATAAAGAATTGCTAGTAAAAGATAATTTAAAGTTAATAGATTCTTATTTATATTATGCTAAAAATAATGGAAAAAATCAAATAGCTTCTTCTAGTCATATAAAATATATATTTGCTAATAAAAAATAAAGCCCTGAAGTTAATCAGGACTTTTATATTTTATTTCTTTTTTCGCCAAAGGTCAAACCATCTGTCCATGCTTTCTTCAAACTTTAAGGCATGAAAAGTATAATCTTTTTTAAGCTGTTCCATTTTTTCAGCATTATCTTTATCTTTAAAATGTTTTAAAGACTCGCTCATGATAATATTTTTAAGTTCACTATATTGTTCATCTGTTTCATAAAAAATAAAAATCTCACTGTCAACCTCTATTTGTACTGTATGTTTTTCCATCCCACCAGTAAACAATTTCACCGTCATCATGATACTCATATTTTACAGGAAGACCTCTCATCTTTCTGATTGCCCTTATTTCACGGAAATGCAATTCATTACCTTTTATTCCATTACACTGAGCACATAAGGTTTGAGAGTTCTCTAAAGAACTTTTTCCACCTTTTGACCGCGGAACAATATGGTCCCATGTAAGTAAAACCTCTTTACCGTCTGGGTCATACCCATAGAAATTTAAACTTTTATATCCTTTAGAAGATGGACAAGTTTCAATCGCTGCAAAAGATGCTCTGATACCACAGCATCGACAAGTCAAATTACGATTTAAAAATAAAAGACGCATACGAGCACTTTTACAGTTCAAATTATAACCTGCAATATTTATATGTCTGTGCTCTTTATGCGAATAGTCTGGTAACTCTTCCAAACCTAAACGAACGTAACGAGTATATCTTCTGATACTTCCTGGAATAGGACAAGAATAAATTTCCATTTTAGTTTTCTAATTTTGGAAAGCCAGCATTAATCGTCACATATAATTTTTATACAACGTTTTCGATCTTTTATGCGCTTTATGATATTTTTCTTTTCTAAATATTCCATAATAATACAGAATACTATACCAATAAAGCAAGCAATACTTAAAACCAAACCAATAGCAATAGCTACTGCTGCTGTCTTCATTATTAACCTCTTAATATATTATAGATAACTAAAACAGAAAATTGTGTAAAGCTAAATATTTTTATTTTACTGTAGATAGCAAACAGTTATATCGTACTTATCAAAAATTCGTTCAACCATAGGTTTTACTTTTTCCCAACTCAGCATATCAATTCCACAGCCAATTCTTGGTATTACAATCTTGGTTGGAACATTAAATCCATTCTTATCTAAAGTATCAAGAGTCTGTTCTGCATTAACTAATGCTTCTTCCAGATTCTGATAGGTAGGCTTATCCCAATAATTATTTTTTGTTACTAGATTTCCAACCAGCTCTACTTTATCTTTTCCATGAACAAAAACAGTATATCCATGGCTATCCCAACCAAGTAAATATTTTGGTAAACTTTCAGGCCAGTTTTCTCGGATTTTAAAAAAATCTTGGAGCGGTCTTGCAATTCCCGCTCCCATTGCTTTATCCGAACTTATACAATGCAATACTATGCAGCTTTCTAATTTTATCTCTTCAAATAGATCAATCTGCTTTTCTGTTATCATTTTACAATTCTCCAATATATTAGAATTGCGATAACTTTATACAGGTTTTGGAGTAATAAAATCTTTAAATTTTGCTTGCAAGTCACTTAAAATATAAGAAGAACAAATTGAATTCCAAACACTTGAATTTACATAATCTCTGACACAAAGTTTTACTTTACCATAATCTAGCTCAAGTAAATTATTTTTATGAAGTTTCTCAGTATCCGGAATAGTTAATTCAAATTCTCTATCAAAAAAATCATTTTTAATGATAAATGTAATATAAGCCGCAACATTATTAAAGCCTAAAAAACTTATTCCTGTAATCTCAATTTCAGTATCTAAAGCTTCAGATATTCTATCAGTAAGATTATCAAAATGTTCTTTTTCTTCACAAGTATCAACTTGGTTTTCTTTAGGCATATTCAGCCATTTATTTGCTCCAGTTGTTAAATATAACAAATATACCCATCTTCCACGGAGGCTATCTCTCAAAACTCTGATTTCATCATTTGCTGCCAATTCAGCCAGCTTTGCATACTTTGCCGCTTCCTGTTGCATATCAGCAGCAAGTTTATGTGCTGTATCAATCTCAGCAAGCTTTTGAAGATCTTCCATCTGCTGTTTGTATTCAAAATAATCAGTCATTTTTATTTTTCCCATCAATTCTTTCTCTTAAGTTCCTACTTATAGTTATTACAATAAAAAGAAGCCCAAATATCAATAAGAGCATAGCTATAAAGCATCTGACAACACCTTCTTTAGGATTAGAGTCCCATAAGTATTGTTCATACAATACCCCGAATGCACTGAAAAAAGTTCCTGCAAGGAATGCAAAGAAAATAATAAAAATTAAATCACTTCTTATTTCACTTGGCTTTTTCATCCATTTCTCCCATTTTAAGTCCGCTAGCTTTTTCCATAGCTTTTGCGCAGTCTCTCAACTTACAAAGCCTTTTAATTTCTTTCTCCTGCTCGATAATATCTCTCTGGTTTTCGTAAATACCCTGACCCCCACGATAACATATAGACTTTTTCATATAACGAAGTTGAGCTCTCATTCGGTTTATATCTTTTGTATACTCAGCCCAAGACTTTCTTACGACCATATCATATTCAAGGTCAGGTTCCTCTCTAGCTGCTCTTTCGCAATCGTCTAGCATATCCTGTTGATGAGAATTTATATCAAAATCTGTAATAGACTCTTCCCAATCGGAGTCTTTCATTGCTTCGAAAAAATAATCTTTCATAGTCAATTCTTTTCCTTAAATTTATTAGAACATACTAATAAGTTCTCCAGTAATAAGTTCCAGTTTTTTCATCAAATGATACTATTATATCTTTTCTATAATGTTTTGTTTCTACCGGACCGTTATTAAGATATACTATATTCCATCCATACAGTACATATCCGCTACTATAGTTCATTTTTGGGTAAGACTTAAAAAAGCTATTCTTCATAGACCCTTGACGTTCAGCTATTGCTCTGTTAATCAAAAATTCTTCATTTATTGAACCAACAGCACTATAAAAAGCTGTTTTTGCGAAACTTACATTATATGTATAATGTGTTTCTTCTAATGAGTCACCAGATGAACTGCAACCAATAAGGTTGCTTACAAAAAGCATAGCTGTAAACACGCATAGTATAATATTTTTTCTCAATTTTTAATCCTTCTTTTCAGCACGTTTTGCAAGCCACTTTTCTTTTGTCAAAACTGAACCATCTGAATCATAAATTGGAGATATACCAAAATGGTATCCAGAAATTTTCCGAACATAAAGTACACCAGTATTTTTATCCATTACAATTGCAGTAGAGACCTCATCTCTACTGATATGTACAAGTTCAACAGGGTCAAAGAAATCTGTAAAAGTGGCTCCAATGTCTGCTTTACCTGTTGAGAGTTCTACAACCTTAACTTCAGTAGGTGCATTACAACTTACAAAAATAGTTGATGCAATTAACATCAAAATAAAAATAGTCTTCTTCATTTTATTTCTCCTTTCTTGTATTTTTCGATGTATTCTTCATATACAGCTCTTGCTTGCCAATCTGTATATTCATCACCATTTAAGCAATGGTCAAGAGGAAACTTAAGAAGAGATTCTACATCTGTGATTTCACTTCTAAGTTCTTCCTTATACTCTTCTACTTCGGCCTTTTGAGCATCGTTGGCTTCTTTTGCAGTAAGAAATGCTTTATCAAGACAGACACCAGAAGTGCCTCCAATCTCTCTAACTTCCTTTCCTTCACTATCTATATTTGCTTTCCAATCAACTTTTCTAATATATTGAATGCTATCACCAGCACCTAATATAGAAGAATCCTTTACTTTACCTTTTTTAATATAAGAATCCAAATTAGAGTAAAAATAAATTGTCATTCCATTTTCAACATTATTAATCATTTATAACTCCTAAAAATAAATCTTAAAATACTTTCTGAATTCATTATCAGGGTCTTTATAATATTCAACCATCCAACCCACTCTAAGAAGATATATCCAAAGCTCGTGCATAATGTTATCTGCCAGAATATAATAATGTCTTAAATGATCATTATCAGTTTCTTCCCATTCATGATGAGTCGTTTTATGGAAAACCTTCTGCCAAAAAGTGTCAGGCCAGTCGCCAGACTTCTTGATTTTCTTTTCTTCATAGTCAAGATTGTCAAATACAAAAGACTCATAAAAATAACAGATAGGTTCGTCCTTTTCTTGTGCAGCTTTTTTGATATAATTAAAAAGAAGATCAATTGGGTGAATTTTACAGTGGTCTGCATAGAAAAGACTGAAATCAACTACAAGGTTACTATTGTCTTTAAGACGTCTATAAGCCCAAATAGTTCTAGCATCTGATGGAGACAAGTAAGTTTTGTTTATTACTTCTGTTTTCTTCTTAGCCATTATATTACCTCTTTTCCTATTTTTGTTAGCAATTAACAGAATCGTTTTCCTTTTATAGCAAAAAATCCACCGCTTGTATATTCTTCTTTTTCAAGAATAAGCTGCTCTTCATAATTCGGATTATCCCAGCCCTGAACCATTAAAATTTTTTCCCAGAAAAATTCAAAAGCCTTATCCCATTCAGTATCAAAATTAAAAATTTCCAAAGTAATACTGTCAAGTGCAAAAGTGGAAGCATCCCATCTTGAAGTTGAAATGGCTAAATGGCCATTAGAATAGACAATAGTTCCAAGAATAAAATCAGACTCATCATCATCTGTTTCTTTAAAATCAAAAGCCTTAATACGATTTTTTACACCTTCTGAAATTATATTATAAAGCTTGGTCTTAAATTCTTCTTTTGTCATATTTACTCCATCTTTCTTATTTCTTCATAAAGTTTAGCATATTCTTTTAATTCATTTTTATAGCTTTCATCGCAGGCTGAATCAAAAAGTTTTTCTTCTGGATACGTTTCAATATTCAGGCAGTCTTTTCTGTCAATTACAGTAGAATAACCACAATAATAGTCAACCTGAATTTTGTGCTCATTATGAGGATTTACGTCAATAAGAGCAAATGTCTTATCATCTTCATCTGTTCTAATTGAATGTTTCTTCGCATACTGTGTATCAATAGTGACCTTAACAGGAAACCACATAGCTTTATATTTTTCATTAAGGCTATATTCAAGGTTTTTAAATTTTAAAGCAATTGTATTCAGTGCTTTATTAAGACTTCTTTGCTCGGTCTTAAGTTTTTTATGAAATTTTTCGCCATACTTGATAAGCTCTTTATAAAAAAGGCTCATGGCATAACTTAATGTTGCATGAGAAGGCAAACAATCACTGTCCCAGTGGTCCATAGCTGGCGAATAATATTCCCGTTTTTCTTTTAATGTACGGATAGAAATAGGATAATTTTTGCCAACTCTAACTTTTGCGCATTCCTGCTCTTTATACCAGAAACTAAGATCAAATTTAGACTGCTCTAGCTCTTTGTTGAGCTTATTCAGCTTTTCAGTTGTTTTAACAAAACTATCATAAAGAGCATTATAATTTTGCTGCTCTTCATCTGACATATTCTGCCAAACTCTATAATTCAAATGCTGTTTCATAGTCCATCTCCTTCACTATCACATTTGGCTGAATCATAGCCTTCTTCATAGCCACACTGATGAATCTCATCAAACAGCTCAGAAGCTAAATTTTCGAGCTCTGTGGGCGAGAGGTCTTCATGCATATTTATTGTGCATAAATTTTCAAGAACCCAATTTTTCCACTGTTTCTGATTCTCTAAATCTTGCATTCCCCAATTTATTTTTATTTCTGGAGCTTTAGATAAATTTAACATATTTAACCTCAAAATAAAAAACCTTTATCTATATAATAGATAAAGGCTTCAACATTTTATGAAAAATATAATTTTTTAATACTATTTTATTTAATATTTTCAATATTTTTGAGTGCTCTTAATTTGTCAATTTGAATAGACTGTTTTTGAAAAATTTCGTCAGCAATATCTTCTAATGAAACCAATTCCGCATCAGTCATTTTACCCCATCCTTTCTTATCGGCTGCTTTGCACAAGATTACATCTGCTACAGCTTTCTCAGACTCTGCCCAGAGAGAGTTATCGGCTCTAAGTGACATAACTAAAAAATTTTTAAAAGTATTCAAAAGTAAATGGCGTATAGTGTCATTAAGTCCAAATCTTGTACATTGAGAATTGATTGCATTATAGCCTTCTAGCCAAGAAATATCATTTGAATAACTAAACCAGTCACAAAGCATTTCAATGAGGTCTACTAGGTCCATCTGGACAGATGGGTCTTCAAAATGCTCAGGATGATGAGAATTTACGCTATAATGATGCTCCAATACCTCTTTATACCTGTGCATTTTATCATAATATTTTTTAGATCCATATGGGTATCTAGGCTCACGGTCCATAGCTAGCCAGCCTGAATACTCAGGCTCAATTAGCTTAGAGTTATCATGATTGGCGCCTCTAGTGGCTAGAACCGAAGCAAAGAATTCCATTTTAGATTTAACTCGATTTATATGCTCTAGTGTATATGAAGAAGTGGAACTATTAGAAGTTTCCATTATTTTAAATTAGTTTTCTATTAAAAAAGGTACCTTAAAGGTACCTTTAAACTAAACTAAAATAATGTTAATTCCAGTCTGCATCAGTTGTATTCTTAACAGCTTCAATAAGGGCGTCTACACAATCACAATATTTTACAATATCCTGATCTTTGCTTGTAAGAAGCATTGCCTGGGCAATAACAGCTCTTACAAGATTTTTAAGTGGTTCTGGCTTATCAAAAGCAAATTCTTCAGCAACCAAAAGAGCTGTAGTATATGCAGCTGAAGTTACAGGCTTCTGAGCTATAAGGTCACTATATCTTAGCCAACGTTTCTTTGCATCCCCTGCATACCAGCCAATTTTTTCAACATCCTGAATAGCTTTTTCTCGTTTTGTCATTCCTTCTTCAGCTTTACTTCCAAAACGATACAAATACTTTAACTGTCCAATATCAAGAGCAATAATTCCTGGAAGGCCTTGAGTAATAATATCCAAAAGTTCAATGCACTCTGGATGTAGCCTATTATCAGTTACAGCCTTCTCATAATGAGAAGGATGATTTACCATACAATCGTTTGTATTCAATTTTTACTCTCCTTACATTTTATCAATATGGAATTCTCTTCCTCGCAAAACTTCTTTTCTTGGTTCTGAATTTCCAGAAAACCATTTATCAAGCATAGCAATAGCTTCTTTGTCTACTTCAAAAGATTTGAATAATTTTGACAAGTCTCCTTCTTTTTCCAAGACCTGATTAAACCAAGACTTTTCCCAAGATCCAAGACCTTTCAAATATTTGTAGTCCAAACTCTTTTTCATATCAGACTTTTTAGGCATACTGAAAAAATAATCTTCTACTTTATTATTTTTCATGCCAAGAAGCAAAGGAGTTTCAAGTCTACAAATACGACCGTCTTTCAACATTTTTGGTGCAATTCTAGCAAAGATGTTAATTACAAGTCCTGCAATATCACAGCCATCCGGGTCCTGATCTGAAAGAATAACAACTTTTTCATAGGTCATATCACTATCAGGGTCAGTAAGATTTATTCCTAAAATATTTACCAACTCGTTAATTTCCTGATTAGCCATGAATGTAACAGGCTTAACACCGTAAATATTCATAGGCTTACCTTTCAAAAAGTAGAAGCCATGATTATTACGCCCAAGAATTGGAATCATAGCAGAACCAGCAGAAAATCCTTCTGTAATAAACAGATATTTTTTAGTAGACTTTCCAATAGGTGGAAAATACTTTTCTGATTCGACTTCTTTTTTAGTTTTATTAAGCTTTGCTAAATTTTTCTTTTCAGCAAGCTCTTCTTTTGCCTTAAAAATATCAGTGATATTATCAACAAGGTCTTTTTCTTTCAAAACTTTTGCTGAAAGCTTATCAAGGTCAATGCTATTAGCATTCAAGAATTCAGATATTTCATTTTGTGAATTTGTCAATGCTTCTTTTGTCTGAGAGTCGAAAGAACAATTTGGAAAATTATTAAAAAATACTACAAAAGATAAACGATTTTTAATATCAGCAGGTTTAATATTCTTAAACTTTTTTGATACCTTATCTCGAATATCAGATACAATTTTATTTATAATAAAATCTACATGTGTGCCGCCTCGTCGCAATGACATAGTATTTACATATGATAGTATATTTGGCTCATCAGAGGGATATATACAAATATATACATTATCATTACTAAGTGTTACTGAAGATTCTGGAAATAAACTAATGAAATCTTTTGGCTTAAAAGAAATTTTTTCCCCATTTAATGTAAATACACAATTTGGACAAAACCAAGACAAAAATTTTAACCTTGTTTTCAGCATCATTTTAATTTCATCGCCGAAATCACTCACTCCAAATCTTACAAAGTCTGGAGTAAAAATAACTTTTGTACCTGTTTTAGAAGAAGGAGCCAGCTCGGTAACCTTTATCTCACTAAGATTATTTTTACTCACAATTTTAAGTTTACCTTTACCATCACAGGTAACAGCATCAAAAGACTTTGAAAATACTGAAGCTATTTTTGCGCCTAAACCATTAGTACCTATAGACAATCTATTATCATCAGTAAAATTAGACCCAGACATTGGCCTACATAATGCCACCATAGGCATCCATTCACCTGTCTGAGTTTTCTTTACAGGAATTCCTCTTCCGTTATCTTCACAAGTAAATGTAGTTTTATCTATAGTAATAGCTATTTTTGTTGAAAATTTACCATTAGTTTTAATATATTCATCTACAGAATTATCTACTATTTCTGTACAACATTTTTTTAAACCTTCTGTATAAGAAAGAGCTCTATACACTAGTTTATCGTTTTCATCTAATACCCATTCCATAAACTGAGCAGGCTTAGTTCCACCCAAATAAGTATTTGGGCGGATTAAAATATGTTCAATAGTAGAAAGTTCCTTAATATCATTTGAATTATTTTCTTTTGATTTCTTTTTTTCCATAAAAAAAAGAATAACTTTATATCTTTAGCATGCTTAAAAAGTTTTTTCCATATTTCATTTTAATATATTTTAATATACTTTTTAATTCTGTTTTTCTCAAAACAACAACACTATTTTCTAGCATACATTTTTGTTTTGCTTTTAATTTACCATTATCTAAGGGCTTATTTTTATAAGGACAGATTAAGTTGTTATCTTTATCAAAAAATTGATCACCTTTAATTTCTATTAAAGAACCTTCTACAAGAAAGTCAGGATAATATCTATATTCCTTATTATTGTATCTATAATATAATATGCAAGGCTCTCTAATTATATTTAAGTTTAAGTCTTTACAGAAAATATAAAAGGCTGTTTCCCAGGTTGAATCAAATAAATATCCATCATATTTGTATCTAAATGATGATGGATGCTCACATCCGTATTTAGCCAAATTTGTTTTAATAATTTTCTGCCGTATTTCTTCTGAGCCAAATGGACTTTTAGACCCGTATTTTATTAAATTTGTATTTTCAATTTTCTTACTTATTTCAGGACTTTGCCGACTATAATCATATCCATATTTTCTTCTATTAGTATTTTTAATTTTTTCAATTATTTCTGGAAGACTATTTATGTTTAAGGTTCCAAATTTAGCTAATACTGTAGCCTCTTGCTTCTTTTTAAGCTCTTGAGTTTGAAGAGGAAAATCTGCACCATACCTTTTATTACAAGTTTGTCTTCTTTTTTCCTGTAATTCACTATTTTGTAATGGACTTTCAACTCCATATTTTTCGATATTAGTTTGTTTTATTTTTTGTTTAACTTCTTCAGATTGAAAAGGATTTTCTGTGCCATATTTATTTAATGAATAACTTTTAAAATTTTCTTTTCCTTTATCTGACTGCATATAATTATCAGTACCATAGTGCTGATTACAAGTTTCTTTTGATTTATTTTTTATTGCTTCTAATTGAAATACGTTATCCACACCGTATTTTTCTCGATTAGATATTTTTTGATTGCAAGCTCTACAAAAATTCAAGAATCTTTCAGAGCAAAATTCTGGTTTCTTTCTTGACATATTTTTTACTACTTGTTTTCCACATTTCTGACAAGTAACTTTTACATAAAAATTAAAATGGTCAAGAATTGATTTACGATAGGCTAAAACTGTAATAATCTCAGTTTTATCAAAGATAAGAGGGTCATTTTTAGAAGTTTCTAATAAAAGACCATTGATAATGGTTTTGTTCATCTATGTTTCCTTTATATTTTTAAAGTGGTTTCCACGCCACTATGATTAAATTAGTAAAAAAAAATTGAAACAAATTAGATAAAACCGGAAACTATGCAAAACCTACATATAAGTTTTATCATAGAAGGTGGAAAACTTCTATTTTTATTTGTTTCAATTAATTTAATTAGGTTTGAAAGTAATAAATTTATTCTAGCCACATACCTGGGCGGCGTCTTAAGTGCT
>AUXO013304791.1_pt1 | contig 11063 bp, 7 predicted proteins | sample 768731 | NCBI WGS metagenome assembly AUXO01 (sample SAMN02715735, study PRJNA202380) | gut metagenome | biome: sheep rumen | host: Ovis aries | place: New Zealand: Palmerston North
AATACTTGGTTTTGCCGGTCCAAAAAATTCCGATTCAAAAGATAAAATTTATTTGCATGCAATTGATAGTCTTTTACTTTCACTTGCTAATTCAAGATTGAATAATTTAAGTAAAATTTACGGCGCTCATACTGTTTCTGAATCTGAACGCTTAGGGACAAGAAAAAATGATCCGACAGCAAAAATATTTAGCATAAATGCTAATGAAGAAAATGTTGAACCGATTTTGAAAGAAATTTACAGAGTTTTTTCCGATTTAAGTAAAAATCCGCCGACAAAAGATGAATTAGAAACTGTTAAAAATAATATCAAGAAAAGGAATGCTATTATTATGCAGTCAAGTGAAGCGTTGAATTACCACATCGGGATGGATTTTTTAAACGGGTGCGAACATAGCTTTGCACAATATAATTCTGTTGTAGACAGCATAAATCCGCAAGATTTAATGAAAGTTTTTAATAAATATTATGATTTAGATAAAGCGGTAATAACAGTCGTTCACCCTTCAAAAACGACTGAAGCTGAGGTACAAAATAATTATAAAAAGGCAAAAAGTCAGGTATCATTTACCGGTTTAAATAAAAAAACGCCGATTGATATGAATAAAATTACTGAATATAAAATGCCGAATAATTTTGATGTAATTTTTGATGAAACAGATAATGATGTAATTAATTATACCTTTTCTTATAACTTAAAATCTCACCCGCAAAAAAAATATAAACCTGCGGTTTACGATGTTTTGAATTATATTTTATTAAACGGAACATCATTAACCAATCAAAATAGGTATAATACTGTTCGGGATAAAAATGCTGTTAATGTTGAAGTCGCTGCATCATCCCATTCTCTTACTTTGTATGGAGATTTTCCTAAAGATAATATCAATAGTGCATTAGCTTTGTTTAAAGAAAAATTATTATACCCGAATTTTACAAATGAAGCGCTAGGCGGTGCAATTCATAACTGTACATTGGACTATTTGAAAAAAGAGCCAAGTGCAACTGAAGTATTTAAAAAAGCGATTTATCCTGAAACTTACTATACAACTGCAGAAAAATTGCAAAGCCTTGCAGAAATAACTTTAGATGATGTTAAAAATGCATATAATGATATAATTTTAAATGCCCAAGGAACGGTTACCGTATCAGCGCCGTTTGGTAAAATGCCTGAATTAAAAAACAAAATATTTAACGAAATTAATTCTTTTAATCCTGTAAAGCCTAAAAATAATAGTCTTCCTAACGAATACAAATCAAATGATAAAATTCAATTATTCACTGTTGAAACTAAAAGAAATCAAGCGCAAATTGTTGAAGGATTTAAATTTAAGCGCAGCGGAAATGCAAAAGATGATATGAGTTTCACTTTGTTGAATATGATCTTAGGCGGTGGTCCTTCATCAAGATTATTTAATGATTTGCGTGAAAAAAGACATCTTTGCTACGGGGTATTTTCAAACTATTCAAAATCGTTTGATACCGGACTTATGACCCTTCAAATCGGGACAACAACAAATAATTCGGAAACAGGTGAAAATACTTTTGATAATATCCAAAAATCTATTGAAGGATTTAACGAAAATATTGAAAAGTTAAAAACAGAAAAAGTTTCTCAAGCAGAACTTGATTATGCTAAAAAGAAATTAAAAACAGAAATTCTTTCAAATTTGGAAATGAATGCGGATAAAAATTCTATAATTAATTCTGCATCAAAAACTCCTTATAATTTGAATATAATAAATGAAAGATTGAATATTATAGATAGTATTACAACGGATGATATTTATAATTGTGCGAATTATATCTTTTCAAATAAACCTGTTTATTCAATATCCGGCACAAAAGAAGCCATTAATGCAAATAAAGAATTTTTGAATTTATTAGTTAAAAATTGATAATTTACTAATAAATCAACAAGGGGGCTGTGCGCCCCCCTTACACCCCGCAGTTTCTTTCTTGTGCCGACAAGAAAGAAACCAAAGAAGCTCCCGACCGGCACTACATTCGCTAATAATTTGTAAGGCTCAACTGTAGGCAGGCAAACTCACTACGTTCAAACATTGCCTGCCTTTGTAAATGTTTCGCCTACAATTATTGCTCATTTCGTGAGGGTCGGAAGGGGTAAAAATACAAATAAATTAATAAGTTTATTCTAAATTACCAAATTTTATTTACAATTCAGAAAGCATGCAGATTGATGATTTTGTGAAATATCGCATAAATCAGGTACGCATTCTAAGCATTTTTCAAATTTGAATTTACATCTCGGATTGAATCTGCATCCTGAAATAATTTCAGAAATATTTGGCGGCTGACCGGAAATAGTTTCTAATACTGATTCTTTATTTGAAGGAACTGAGTTTAATAAAGCTTTTGAATACGGATGATTGCAATTTGTAAAAAATTCAGAATTAGGAGCTTTTTCAACAATTCTTCCGCTATACATAACAGCAATATCATCCGCTTCCTGTTTTACCAGCGCCAAATCATGCGTAATTAAAAGGATTGCTGTATCGTTATTTTCTTTAATATCATTTAAAAGGTTCATTACTTGAGCCTGAATCGTTACATCAAGCGCAGTTGTAGGTTCATCTGCAATAATGATTTCAGCGTTTGTGCATAAAGCCATTGCTATAATTGCGCGTTGTTTCATTCCTCCTGAAAATTCGTGAGGATAATTTTTTAATCTGGATTTAGCATCAGGAATTTTTACTGTTTCAAATGCTTCAACAGCAGTATTTAGTGCTTCTTTTCCGTATAAACCCTGATGAATTCCGATTACTTCTTGTAGTTGATCACCGACTGTAAATAAAGGATTCAAAGATGTCATTGGGTCTTGCGGAATTAAAGCTATTTTCCCTCCTCTGATTTTGCTCATTTCTTTTTGAGTTTTATTTAATAGATTTTCGTTATGAAAAATAATTTCTCCGGAAGTTATTTTAGCCGTTTTTGGAATAAGGTTTAAGATACTCATTGCACTCATGGTTTTTCCGCACCCTGATTCTCCGACTAATGCCAGCATCCTGCCTTTATACAAATCAAACGAGACATTAAATAATGCTTGATAAAAAGAATCTTTTGAATTAAATCCTAAATTAAGATTTTTTACTGAAAGAATTTTATTCATAGAAAAATATTACTCTGCCTAAATGCAAAAATCAATTACACAAAAAGAGAACTATTTATTAAACTTCACTTTGAATTTTCGGTTTATAAATAACAAGTAATTTTGTAATTCTTGCGCCGTCAATTTCTTTAACGACAAAATGAAATTCTTTATAAGCAACAGAATCCCCTACTTTGGCAATTTTGCCTAATTCTTTTACAACTAAGCCTGCGACTGTATCAACATCTTCCACATCTAATTCTTCTTCGGGGAGATCAAAATATTTTGCAAGTTCATCAAGTCTTAACATTGCATTGATTAAATAATGATTTGGCTTAATTTCTTTGATTTCTGTTTCTTCATCTGCGTCAAATTCATCCTGAACATCGCCAAATATTTCTTCTAATACATCTTCAACCGTAATAATTCCGGATGTTCCTCCAAATTCATCAACCACAACAGCCATTTGACTTCTGTGTTTTTTAAATTCAATAACTAAATTATCCATTGTTATCGTTTCCGGAACAAGTAAAATTTCACGTTGAATTTTTTCTATAGGGCAAACTTCATTTTTTAACGATAATTTAAATAAATCTTTTACGTGTACCAATCCTGTAATATGATCTATATCTCCGTCATAAACAGGGTATCTTGTATATTGATTTTCTATCGCAAGTTTATTTAGTTCTTCTATGGACATGTCTTTTGGAACGCAGACCATATCTGTTCTTGGAATCATAACTTCGTGCGCTGTCAAATCGGAAAATTTGAAAACATTATGAATCATGTCTTTTTCTGTTTCATTCAAAACACCTTCGTCATAGCTTGAATCAACAAGCATATCCAAATCTTCTATTGTATGTGTGGTTGCGTATGTAACCGGAACATGAAAAATTTTTAAAATCCCGTTGCAAGCTTTATTTAAACACCATACAAAAGGTTTTGAAATTACCATAAAAAAGTGCATGGGTTTTGCTACGTATAACGAAATTTTTTCAGGATATTGCAATGCAATACACTTTGGAACTTGTTCTCCGATTAATACATGTAAAAAAGTTATAACCAAAAAAGCAATTAATGCAGTCAAAGCTGCTGCAGTACCCGCAATATACGGAGTCGAAACTCCAAGATTTTGTACAAGAGGTGAAAGCATTTTTTCAATTGTCGGAGAACCAAACCAACCGATACCGATACTTGCTACAGTAACTCCAACCTGTACTGCGGCGATGAAGAAATTCATATCTTCCAACGCTTTTAGAGCAAGTTTTGCATCAACATTCCCGTCTTTTGTTAACTGCTCTATTTTTACTTTTCTTGCCCGAACAATGGCAAATTCCGCTGCAACAAAAAATGCGTTAACAAATAATAAAAAGAATACTATTATCCAATTAAGTAAAATTATATCCGAACCGGAGGTGTCCATTTAATTTATTCTGTCCTTACAATTAAGTCTATTATATTACTCACAAAATAAAAATGCAATACAAAACCGATTATTTATCAAATGTTAAGATATGTAACATTAAAAATATTGTCTTAAATCAGCTGTTTACAAGGAATAAAGCTTATCTTATTATTTTATTTCGTTTTTTTCATGCAATTTTTTAAAACAAAAATTGTTTATATAAGTACAGGGAAAATAAATAAAAAAACGGGGTAAAAATATGGTTAACAATATTCCAATACTTCCAATAGGCAATTATGGATACAATCCGATGTTTGGTGCAGGTATTTATCAAAGAGATTTACTTGGTATTAGCGGTAATACGCTTGGGAATATTCCGTTTTGGAATGTTTTACCGATGATGTCATCAAATTGGGGCGGGCATTTTCAAGTTACACCGTATGAAACATATGATCCGAGTACATTACAAATTATGTTCAGCCCTATTGCTGCGCAAATGACCGGAACTTACGGGTTTGGCGGTATCTACGGTTCAGGTATGAACACAAATTTTGATTCTACCGCTGCTTATGAACAAGGTAAAAAAGAAGGCGAAAAAATTGTTAAAGATATTGCTAAATCTGTTGTTGCGTCGAGTGCAAATACATTAGAAGGGACTTTGAAAAAAATTGAATCCAAATTAGCAGATGAAACTTTAACAAATGAGCAAAAAGCTAAACTAAATGATGTTAAAACAAAAATAGATGCCAAAAAACAAGAAGTTGAAGCATCTGCTAAAGAAATTGCTGATAATGATGATTTAGATGCTCAAGAATGCAGAAAAAATGCTTATAATCAGCTTGACGAAGTTATGGGAATTTTTAAAGAAGCCACAAAAGTTCTAAATGAAATTAACGAAGAACAAGCAAAAGCAAAAAAAGAAGCTGAAGCAGCCGCTCGTGAATCTGATGGTACAGACGCAGAAGAAGGAGCAGAAGGCACAGGTACTGGAGCGCAAGGCGCAGAAGGTACAGGCACAGGTACTGCAGCGCAAGGCGCAGAAGGTACAGGCACAGGTGCTGCTGCAGAAGGCGCCGGTGAAGGAAATTAAAAAGCTTAATATTATATAAATAAGGTTAGTACAGTAGTGTAGAATTTTGTCCTGCAAATTTTTTGCGGGATTTTTTTTAATATTTCTAAAAATACATGTTGATTTTTAAGTTTTTGCGTATTAGAATTCAGCTTGTAGAGTGCTTACGCCAATAATCACTCAACAAGAAAAGGAAAATTGAAATGTCAATTAATCTAAAAAACAAACAAGAATTTGCTAAAAAATTCGGAAAGAACGAAAAAGACACAGGTTCATCAGCGGTTCAAATCGCAATGATGACAACAAAAATTGCGGAATTAACAGAACACTTAAAAACTAATAAAAAAGATTTCGCAACAAAGAGAGGTCTTTTGATGATGGTAGGTAAGAGAAAAAAATTACTTTCTTACGTTAAATCAAGAAATCTTGATGAATACAGAGCACTTGTTAAAAAATTAAAAATCAGAGGATAATTTTTCTCTGGAACGGAAATAAAAAGCCGATTGAAGATATTTTTTTCAATCGGCTTTTTTTGTAATCTTTGAATGATTAAGACAATTTTCTTATTAATTCTTGTGCCGGTTCGCATTCAGGGAATGTATCGGTGATTTTTTGTGCGGTTTGAAGTGCCAAATCAATTTCTCCAAGTTTTTCATGGCATTGCGCAAGATTCAATAAAATATTTACATTCATAGGCGCTTTTTCACTTAAATTTGAGAAAATAACTTTTGCCTGTTTATAATCTTCTAATTTTAAATAGCACAGGCCCAAAAGATTTTGGGTATCAGGCGCTTGTTCCATTTCATAAGATTTTATAAGAAAATCCTTAGCGCAATCAAAATCCTCCAGCAAATAATATATTCTTCCTGCAATAAAGAGCATAAACGGTGCCGGAATACAGTTTTTCATTGCTTTATCAATTAATTCTTTTGCAGTGTCAAATTGATTTAAGTGAGTTTTATTTAATGCGTTTAATGCAAGGCATTCTGGGTCATTATCAGAAATTTGCATTGCTTTTTGATAAATTTCATCAGCTTTTTCAAAATCAGACACCGAATGAAAATAATTTGCATATTCTAAAACAATTCTCATATCATCAGGCGCGTAATTATAAGCCTTGGTAAATTCATCTTTTGCATAATCAAATAATCTTTTATTAAGATAAATAACTCCTAAATCTTTATGAGCCGGCGCAAATTCAGGTTCAAGCCCGCAAACTTTTTTCAAAATTTGTTCTGCGCGGTCAAAATCATCTGTTTTAACACATAAAATTGCCAGTTCATAATAATCTCTATAATTAGTGCTTCCTTGTTTTATTAATTGTTCATAAATTTCTTTTGCCTTAGAAAATTGTCCGATGTTAATAAAAATTGATGCCAATTTTTTTAAAATATTCACAGATTTCGGACTCATTATAATTAATTGGGTTAGCAAAGAAATTGCAACTTCAAATTCTCCGATTGCCTCATAGCAGCAAGCCAGATTATATTTGTAAGTTGTTTTTTGAGGGTAAGTTGAGGCAAGGTGTTTGTAGTGCTCAATTGCCTGCATAATTTTACCTGATTTAACCTCAGAAATTGCCCATGCGACTATATAACTGTCTTCTTCTGGTTCTAAATTATGTGCCTTTTCAAAATATTCACAAGCTTGTTGATGATGGTTTTGAATTTGATAAATAGTTCCGATATTAAAGTATGCTAAAGAATCCTTTTGGTTTAATTCTGAGGCTTTTTTATATGCTTCAATAGCTTTATCATAATTTCCCAAAGTTAATTGAGAAGTTCCGATGTTATTATAAATCTGAGCGTTATCAGGTTTTATTTTTAAAGCTTGTTCAAGATTTTCTATACATTGTTCAAATTTGTTATCTGCCATATAAGCAGTGCCTAAAATGTATAAAACATTGTATCTGTCTTGGTCATCTTTGCATAAATCTATTGCGCTTTTTGCAATATTAACCGCTTTTTCCGGTTCATTAGATTTTATATAAATAATTGAAAGACTTTTATACGCATCAAGATATTGCGGACGAATTTCAATAACATATTTGTAAGCTTGTTTTGCCTGCGGAATCATTTTTAAATTGTCATAACAGCACCCCAAATAATACCAGCACAGCGCATCATCCTGACGGAATTTAATTATATCTTCAAAAATAACTCTTGCACCGTCAAAATCGTTTAGGTTAATTTTACACAAAGCGAGTAACTTTTTTGCATCAACGTCTTGTGGATCTTTTTCCAATGCTTTTGAAATTTCTTTTTGCGCTTTATCGTAGTGTGAATTTTCTATTAATCCGTGAATTAAATCAGCTTCTTTCTCATTCATAATGATAATATCATATCATAAAATCAGATTTTAGTATAAAAATAAGATATAATAAACCCAAAAAGCTTAAGCTGCAGCGCCTAAATCCAGTTTCATATATAATGATCTAAAAAACGGAAGTTTTTCTCCCTCATTATCTTTTGAATAAATAGCGGAAAAATCCAAAACATATTCTTGCGGATCTTCAATTATATAATCTGATTTATTTTCGATTATAGGCTCCTCATCTCCGATAAAACTACTGAAAGTTTCAGGTTTTTCTTCTGTAATTATGTCGCAAGAATCTTGTTCTTCATTTTCTGTTTCTTTTTGCATAATTTCGGCTTTTTTAGCAGTATATGAAAAAAGTTTATCTATATTTTGTGAAACTTCTTCTTTTACGTATGTTTTAAAAACATTACTGTACTTGTTTGCTTTTGTATCTAAATCATTGATTTTTGATAAATTTTTTCTTACGATCTGCGATAACATAAATTTACTCCCCTTTAAACTCAATTTATGTTTTGAGTATAGAAAGTTTTTTATACCATCGCATACTCCGTTTGGAGTATTTCTTTTGAAAAATCAATCTTGTGTCGGTAAAGTAAATCCAAAGGTTGAGCCGTGATTAGGTGAAGAATTTACAAATACATGACCGCCGTGGTGTTTTTCTATAGTTGTTTTCACCAAGTGTAGTCCTAATCCTGTACCTTTAACGGAATGAGTTTTGTTTTCTACTCTGTAAAATCTTTCAAACACTTTTTTGTGAAACTCCGGTGCAATTCCGATTCCTTCATCTCTTACCGTCACAACTATTTGATTGTTTTCGGGTTCATTATATAATTTTACGGTTATTACAGAATCTTTTGGAGCGTATTTTATTGCATTTGATAAATAATTTGTTAATGCGCGCGCGATCGCGTCATAATTGCAATTGATTAACGGAATATTTTTTTCTTTTTCTACTTTAATTGTTAAATTATTTTCATTTAACAATGCCTCAACTTCTTTTACGCAATAATCTATTAATTGTGAAATGTCATTTGGAGATTTTTCTATTTTGGCATTTGAATCAAGCCTTGAAAAATCCAAAATGTCATTAACCATATTTTGAAGTCTTATAATTTCAGTATTTATAGTTCCAATGAATTCTTTTTGTGATTCATAATCAAAATCGTTTCCGTAATTATACAACGTATCAATATATGTTCTCAAAACCGTAACAGGGGTTCTCAATTCATGTGAAACATTTGAAATAAACTGTGATTTCATCATATCCATTTCAGTTTCTCTTGTTACGTCAATTAAGACAATTATATATCCGACATATTCGTGATTTTGAGTAAACATAGGCGATATAATTGATTTTAAAACTTTGTCATCTAAATTTATATTAAATATAACCGGTTTTTGAGTTTTTTCTTCTAAGGAAAGTTTTTTATATTCATCTATTTTTTCAGAAAAACAAAACTTTCCGTCCGAATCAACATAATTTTTTATACTTGTATTAATAAGCTGATCCCCCTGAAGTTCTAATAATTCTTTTGCATGATCGTTTAACAGGGTAACTGTGTCGTTGTTATCGCAAACTACAACACCGTTTGCAATACTCATTAATACCGCTTTTAATTTATTTCTTTCTAATGTTAGCTGTTCAATATTTTCCATTTCGTAAATTCGAAGTTTGTTTGACATGTCGTTAAATGCGTCAAAAAGTCCCATAACTTCTTCACTTACATCTTTTGCCTTTATTTTATATCCGAATTCTCCTGTTGTAATTTTTTTTACACCGTTATGTAAAATTTTTAATTCTCTGGTAATCAGGTAAGTGTTTATCAATATGACAAAAGCAAAGACAATCCAAACAATTGCAAAAACAAATAAGATAGATGCTCTTGTTGTTGCAGAAATTTTATCTGTTAAATTTCCTGATAATCCGAGAGAAACTGACCCTAATCCTGAATTATCCGAATTATTGATCATTGGAGAAGATACAACAATACTAAGTTTTTTTGAGTTATTTATGTTGTTTTTTTGAGATGAATAAATTATATTCCCGTCAATATCTCTGAATTCAATAAAAACAATATCTTTATGTGCTTTTAAAATCAAATCGGAGTGATTTTTTAAGATTTCACTTGTCTTAGTTTTGTCAGCATCCTTAATCAAATCTGACGATTCTATAGCTAATGTCTTTGAGATAACTTGTCCGAAATTTTGATAGCTTTCGTTAAGATTCTTTTGGATATTAAATGTCACAAAAACGGCAATAGCCATAATCAATAATGTACTAAAAATCAAACCTGCAATTATGAGTTTGTTTTGTACAGTAAAATTCATTTTTGGATTTTTTCCCATATCAAAATTATACAAAAACAAAAAAATAAAGATAGTATAAAATTTTTAAATGTCTTTTACGATCTTAATCGCTTCAACCATACTTCTAAAATCAGCAATATTTTTACCTGCAATATCAAATGCTGTTCCATGCCCCGGTGAAGTTCTTATGATGTCTAATCCTATAGTCATGTTTACTGTTTTTTCTGCGGCAATTGTTTTAATCGGAATTAATCCTTGATCGTGATAATTTGCAATATAACAGCTATATTCATCTTTAATACCGTTCAAATATTTTTTCCCTGCTTCTATAAATAATGTGTCTGCAGGTTTTGGAAATGTTATATCTATACCTTTTTTTTGTAAAATTTTAACAGCGGGAATCAGAATATCAATTTCTTCTGTTCCTAAAATTCCGTCTTCTCCTGCGTGAGGGTTAAAACCGCATAGTGCAAATTTCGGATTAGGAATTTTGAAAAGATTTTTGAAGGTGTTGTTTAGTGATTCGATTTTTGAAACAACAAAATTTTTATCAAATTTCACATCATGCAAAGCACAATGCCTTGTTAATAACAAAACCCTAAAATTATCGGCAACAAAAAGCATTTCAGCTTTTTGATTATCATGAGATAAAAATTTTTCCAAAATTTCAGTCTGTCCGTTAAATTTATGAGCTGCAAAATGCAGTGCATTTTTTGCAACAGGAGCGGTTACAATTGCTTTTGGTTTAATTTCACAGGCTTTTTTTAATGATTGATAAGAAAATTCACCACTTTGTTTTGTCGGCACTCCGGGGTTAATATCAGTTTTTTTATAAGGTATTTCTATTAATTCATA
>AUXO016524553.1_pt1 | contig 11063 bp, 4 predicted proteins | sample 768731 | NCBI WGS metagenome assembly AUXO01 (sample SAMN02715735, study PRJNA202380) | gut metagenome | biome: sheep rumen | host: Ovis aries | place: New Zealand: Palmerston North
GGCCTCAACTCTCAGGATGCCTTCGACTTCCTGGCCCGCCGTCTGTATGACATGACTGCCGAGCTGGTGATGTCGCTGCTCATCATCCGTGATGCCGCCACCTGCCCCGAGCTGTTTGCCAAGAGCGCACAGGTGTATGTCCGCATGACGGAAGAAGATGTCATTGGAAAGAGTGCCTACATCAAGGCCTTCCAGGCTGAAGACCTTGAAAGTTTCAAGGCTGAGGTAGCCGAATAAGGAATGGCTCCCTTGAATACGATTCTGCCCCGTAACGTGCCTTAAGCACCTTACGGGGCAGTTTGTTTGGTAATTACAATCTAATAAGTGGTATACCACTGGGTAGACTGGCTACTATCGCCCCCCTGTTGATCGGCTGTCTGTATCTTCTTCGCCAGTTCCATGTTGCGATCCGTCAGCCTGCGGTTGATTTCCATAAGTTTTGCCACCTTTTCCTCCAGATGCTGTTTTTCCGGATCGACCACCGTTTCCTTGTAGTTGCGGAAGTCGGATCGTGCCCTCCAGATAATCAGCAACAACGCAAGGAGTCCGATGACCTGCATCAGCATAATCACCATGCCTGAGCGATTCATGCCCTGATACACACCTGAAGCCATGGAGGAAATATCCTTCAAGGCCACATCGGCAAAGACAACGCCTATGTAGTTGCCGTTGCGAGCCTTCAAGGGTATAGAATAGGTACACATCACAATATAGGTTCCTGCCTGGTCGGCGTACGGCTCCGTCCATGCAGCCTTCCCACTTTGCATGGGGCCAACGAACCATTCCCGCTGGGTATAGTCGAAGGACAGCAGGTTGGCTCTCACCTCAGCCTTTGAGAAGCTCGCCTCAATGTTGTCCTTGTCGATGGCTCGATAGGCGTAGGGCGCATAAAGCTTTTCCTTACCCAGACGCGCATAGTAGCTGGGGCGGAAAGCGATGCCCGCCCCTACAACATGCGGGTTGTTGACCACCAGTCGCGTGGAGATGCCATAGTAGAGGTTGGGATCCGGGATTGCTGCCATCACCTCGCTGACAGCGTTGCGCATGACCGTCTCAACCTCAGCTCTCACGGCAGCAATGCGCTTGTTCTCGTCCATATCCACGCTGGCTTTCTGCGTGATTTGTCTCGTCACCTCCTGCCTGGCCAGGAAATACTGCGCCGTACCTACAGCCTCCAGGATAAGTGCTGCAAGGACAATCATGATATAACTATACTTCTTCATTCTATCCGTTTCTGTTTTGTGTGTGCAAAAGTACAAAGAATATTTGAATTTGAGCCTTCTCAGCAGAAAAAAATGCTATAATAATTCTCAATGGCAGCTATCTGGTGAGCGAGAACTTCACGGAGAGGCCGAAGTCGCGGGTGGTGGTGGGATAGCTGGATGACGACAACAGCGGATTGTTGGTCTGCTGGTCGTAGTAGGCAGCAAGGGTTAGCAAGCGGCTGAGCGTGTAGTCGGCATTGAAGGAGATTTTCAGGGCGGAGTTGCCGCTGGAGGCTGAGGAGGTCTGTGTGGCGATATCGCGAGTGATGGCAGCCTGTTTGCGGAAGGAGATGTCAAGCCGCAGGTTCAAGTCGTGGTTCACGCCGCCACTCCTTCCCCTGGTCTGTATTTCCTGGGTCTCCTGAGTCTTCTTTCCTTTGCCTTTCTGTGCTTTCCTGACCTTACGGTTGCCAGCAGCTCCGAAGAGGTTGAAGTCCTTCAGCTTGTAGGCCATCCCTACCACCCAGTCGTTGGAGCGTGTCTCGTTGATCTGCACACTTGTCATGGAGAGATTCAAAACGCGGGTGCGGCGATACTCAATCTTGGCGGTAAGGTCGTTGTGGAAGGTGGCATCGATGCCTATGAGTGGTGAGAAAGCTTCGTTGATGCTGACTGTCGACACATTATACATCGAAGAGGGTTGTAGCTGTCCTATGGCGTCACCTGTGCCGGGGGTGAATCCCAATCCGTTCATGTATTCCTGCCAAGAGCTATAGGAGGCGTATGACCCCACGCTGAATACCGACTTGTAGGCATGTGAAATGTTGAAGGACTTGAAGTGGTTGCTGAACCATGTGAGCTTGGAGAGTCCACTGTAGCGGACAGTCCAGTTTGGCAGCATCTTCGACAGCACGGGGAAGATATTGAGCGAGCCGCCTCCACTAGAGGTATAGGCTGTGAGGAAAGCCGGTATCATCACATCGGCACTATAGGGATTGACTGTTCCGACAGTGGCATTGCCGAATGTGGTTCCTGCTTCTGGATATTGTGCAGCAACGCGCTCCTGATAGAGGGGAAGCATCTCACAGAACTTCAGGAATGTCTTCGAGCGATAGCCGTTGCCAGCATTGCCTATGCCCTCAAGTGCCCCATGCAGTGAGATGGTCGTCATATTGAAAGTGCCAGAATGGGTGGTAGGCATGCCTGCATACATATACTGGATGCTCTTCGCCCGATTGTCGGTCCGAGAGGCATTGAGGTCGATTTTCAGGTCGCGTATTGGTTCAAGCACAGCACGCAACTGTAGCTCAGAGCCACTGGTGATGCTGGCAGGCGTCACCGTCAGGTTGTCGCCAGTGAGCAGCCAGCCGTTGTCGTAGGCTTTGTTGAGATAGCTGTCGCCTATCATTCCGAAGGCGAAGTCGAGTCCAGGTGTCAGTCCGCCTGATGAGCGTTGGCCGAACATATCGCCCACGTTTGGCATGAAGCCCGGCAGGAGCATTGTGTATTGATTGCGGTAGGAGAGATTGATGGAGCGGACCATCATCAGCAGGCGTGCTGCACTTTGGGCAGGCTTGTACCACCACTCCTTCTCCGCAGGTGTCTTTGGCACAATCGAGAGCTTGATTCCGATAGTGTCCATCGTCTTGATGAGTATCTTGTTCTCGTCGATCACCTTGTATTTCAGCTTGTAGGGCTTGCCGTCCTTGGTTCGGGCTGTCACGATGAGGCGCTTCGACTTCTTGTTGTGCGCCACGGTGATGGTAGTATCGGGCTTGAGGGTTATCTCGCGCTGGTAGGTGTTCTTGGAGGGGGCGGAGGCGGGATCGCTGGAATTTCCGGATGAGCCGGATGAGCCGGGTTTTCCGGGTTTTCCGGATGATCCGGATTTTCCGGGGGCTTTTTTGGGGATGGCCCGTTTGAAGCGCTCATTCACCTTTCTGAGGAAGGGGGAGTGATTGTAGAGGGTTTCCATGTTGAAGGAGCCCTTCAGATTGACATCGCGCCGACTGTTGATGGTATTGCCCAGCGAGGTGCCGTCCTCAAGCTTTGTGCCCCGTACCCAGGAGTAGCTGGCTGAGTAGGAGGCATCGCCGTTGAGCCAGTCGAAGGCAGGCAGCTTGTTGAGGGGTAGTTGATAGGAGGCGGTGACCTTCTGCTGGAAGTCGAGCGGCGTGCCCAGGTTCTTGAGGCTCTGCTTGACGGAGTCCTTCCAGGCCGAATAGCGGTCGGGATAGAGGTCTTTGTTGACAGGTGTATAGGGTTCCTCGATTTCCGCACGTGTGGCACTCTGGAAGCTGAAATGCAGATTCTTGGTGAAGTCCCACCTCAGGGAGAAGTCGCGGTTCCAGAGGAACTGCTCATTGAAAGTCAACGGCAGTTTCTGATTCTCAAGGTTCTCCATGTCGCGCTCCTGCAGTTCAAAGTAGTTGCGTGTGAGTTCTGAGTTGAAGGCGATGCTCTGCGGAAGGTAATTGAGCCCGAGGGCCTTGGGGAAATTGAGCCATTTCGACTTGCCTTTCACATTCTTGAAGGGTTCCCATGTCTTATACACAGGTGAGTAGGAGTAGTTCAGCGCCCCTCGCCACTGGTCTTCTTTCTCGTAGACAGTGGTGTTGCCGGAAGTGTAGCGGTGGGAGTGACTGTAGGAGAAGGAGAAGTTGGCAGGATCGTAGGGCATGGGATGTCGCTTGGTTTTCAGTCCCCAGCGTAGGTTGGACAGCGAGAAGTTGGTGTTGGTGGTCTTGGTCACGGCGAGTGACTCTATGCTGTCGCGTTCCTCTCGGTTGGCAGCTGCCTCCAGAGCATCTTTTAGGCGCATGTCGCTGTCGAGAGGGTTATAGCGAGGCTGCACGATTTCTTTCGTCACGGAATAATAGAGCGGTGCCGACACTTTGGCTTTGTCGGGAAAGAACTTGCCAAGTTCCAGCGAGGTGGTCACTGAGTACTGCTTCTGCGTATCGGTGCTGCGCTGCGTAACACTTTCTTCCAGTCCGCCGAAGCCGTCACTGATGTAGCGCCCCGTCACGTTGACGGATCCAAAGTCGGAGAGCTGCACATTCATGGCACCGGAGGCCGCCCAGCCACCATCGTTGTTGGTCTCCAGGAGTCGGAGCTCGTTGAGCCATACTTCGCCCGATTTCGTCTCGTTGGAGATGTTACGCACACCTATCACCATCGTTCTCACTTCGCCGAGTGTGGGATTGCCCAGAATGCTCACCTTGTTGCCAGGCCGGTTTTCATCGTAGTCGGAGAAGAGCTGGTTGTAGCTGGTTGTACCTAAGGCCTTTGCCAGATTGCGGGCCTTTTTCAACCGAGAGAACACATCAAGACTGATGTCAAGCATATTCTCTTCCGGCCATACTTCCCGTCGGTCGGCTGAGGCATAGCGGCTATAGTCGCTGCGGTCGGGTGTCAGCTTCAAGGGAATTTCATATTCGTAGTAGTTGCTCTTATAGTCGCTTCCGAAGCGTACGAACACTGCCAACTGATTGTCCTTCAGAGCAGTGGGGTCGGGCTGCAGATGGTTGGCATGGACAAACATCTGGATGCGCTTGTATTGACGGAGGTCGAGCGAGGTGTTTTTGTAGACAGCCTTTGCCTCTCCACTGCTCAGGTTCTTCACCACCATGTTGAGCGACTGTTCGTTGTTTTCAACCAATTGTGGCTGCGAGGGGTCGGTCACTCGGGTGATGCCCGGCGGGAGGACATAGTTCACTGGCGTCTTGTCGTTGTTCTCCTCAATGTTCACCGCACTCACTACCAGCGACCCCGTCTCTGCTCCCGTAGAAAGGCTCTGCTTGTAGATGCGCCACTCTCCCCTTACCAGGTCGAGGCTTCCGAAACGCAGCACGATGGGTTTCTGAAAATTGGTCAGGAACATACGCATGAATCGGATGGAGGTGAAGTCGGTGATACTGCCTTCACGCCGTTCGTACTTCGTCAGCGGGATGCGGAACTGATACCAGTTGACGCTGGTGGTGTCGCCATTGCGCAGCTTCACGCCGCTTGTGCGCATATCCGTAATGAAGCAGTCGGCAGGTGCCGCCCCATTGCGGTAGGCATCGAGTATCTCGGGCGAGATGCGTACATGGTACTGGTAGTAGCGTTCGTATTCGTTAAGGGTGAAGTCCTGGTTGATGTCCTCCACGTCTGGCCCCGTCTTGTAACTGGTGTCATAGCTTTCCGTACGGTCGTCCGTATCGGGGGAGTTGCCCTGGGGGTTGTTGATGCGGCGGTAGCGGTCCAGGATGCTCCGCCGCTCGCTGTCGTAGTCAGAGCCTCTGAAGTGGTGGTAGTTGTCGTTGGCAGGGTCGTTGCGCCATGCCTGGATGACACTGTCGTTGGTGATGACGCCGCTGTTGACTACCGCATCTATCCACTCTTTGTAAGGTCCGAACTCCCGTTCTTCTGTGTCGTTGAGACCATTAAGTCCTACATCCTGCATGGCGCGCGAACCAGGAGAGGTGGCGAAGGCATAGGTCTGAGTGGCCTGCTGGGGTATCTTACCCCACTGTGTCGTTGCCACCGATTCGCTTCCATCGACAGGCATGCCACTCTCATAGAATTTCTTGCCATCTCTGAGGATGTCCTCCGACACCTCGCCGAGGTTGAAGTAGAGATCGCCGCTATAGTCGGAGGCATTGCCCTGCTCGCGGGTATAGATAAAGGGGTCGAGCAGCCAGAACTCAATATACTCGATGTTGGCCTGCTCGAAGTCGGTGGTTTCCAGCTTGCGCATCATTCCGCCCCATTTCGTCTCCGGCTGCCGCAGGGTGCCGTTGGCATTCAGGTCGCGGGTCAGGTTGTAGGGGCCTCGTTCCTCAGGGTAATAGGCAAGGTTGAGTGGGTCGAGCATACGTGTGGCACCATTATAGGTGCTTTGCTGGCGGTTGGGATAAAGTTCCTTGATATACACTTCCCTCACGTAGTGGTTCGACTGCTGCTCCAGGTCGCTTTTCAGGTGGCTGGGTGTGAGGGTTGAGGAACGGTTTGTGAGGATGGGGTCGATAACGTACCATGCGAGCTGCGCCCTGTTGAAGCCGCTGGTCACTCCCGTTTTGTCGGCTGACTCGCCAAACATCGTGGGCACGCTCGACAGAGTCCACTCTTTCGGACTCTTCACGCTGATGTAGTTCTTCGTGTTCTCGAAGTCGTCGATATAGGAGGCATTGTCCTGGGTGCCGCCGGCTGTTCCGGCTATCAGATGCGCGAACTCGCCGGTGAAGCTGATCTGAGAAGGCTGTGTGACATGGAGCAGCGGAATCTTGTTGAGCACCGACGTGAGCCACTGCGACTCCTGTTTCCAGTTCATGTTCAGTCCCCAGATGGTGTTCTTCAGCGGCTCCGATCCCATCGTCACCTTCGAGGTGAGTGCCTGTTCGGAGAGATGCATCAGGGTTCCTCCGAGCTGGAAGCTTTTTGAGAAGTCATACTCCCAGTTGAGCCCGAGCATGGTCTTGCGCTGCATGCCGTAGTCGGTGTTCGACTCCAGGGACACGTTGACATTGGTGCCGGCATCGATGATGCTTTGGTTGAGGATGGTCACCTCGCCTGCCGAGTAGTCCACGGTATAGTCGGTGCCCTCTTGGAGTATGACACCACCGGCAGTCACCTCCACCGACCCCTGAGGCACGTTATAGGCATCAAGCGAGATGACATTGGCGCTTGAACCCTTGAATTGGCCCATCATCAAAAACTTGTCTTTCTCCGCTATCTGCTTTGCCACGGTCTTCGTGGAGTCATAGAGTTCATCAAACACATACTTTTCTGCCTCGCTGTCTGAAAGGCCCTTGCTGAGGAGCTGCCTGCGCAGGTAGTCGCCGAAGGGTTCAGCCGATGGCAGGAACACGCGCCCATTGGTCACGGTATAGCCGGCTATGAAGTCGAAGTAGCCGTTGGCATGCGCCTTGTTGTTGTTGTCCAGGCGGTCACAGCCCAACAGTCTTAGCAGTGTGGTCTGCTTTACCCGCTGGTCAGGGATGTAGGTCAGGTAGACACCTGCTGTGTCGCTCTGGTACTTGATGTCGAGCTTGAACTTGGTCTTTTCCACCGTTGAGGCAAGATAGTACACATTCTTCATCATCAAGTCCCAGTTGCCCTGTGTGGGGTTGTTACTGGTGTTCTTCAGCGACTTCACGAAGAGGGCCTGTGCAGTCTGGGTGTTGTCGCTGGCGAACTCTCCCACCTGATAGGTCTGCCCCCCCGCCGTGAACTCATAGGCCACGGCCAGCACCTGGTCGGTCTGCAGGCCCGTCTTCAACGAGACATAGCCAAGTTGCTTGTTGAGCGTGTATTCCGATGCCGTCAGCAGGCGGGCACTTGAGAGCTTCTCATAGTCCACACCGCCCTCAAAGCCGGGTATGCCTGCCAGAATCGTGCTGGTCTGGTCGATGTCGCGTGCAGCTGCATAGCTGGTGACGAGGGTTGAATATTCGGTATTGGCGGCATTCGATGGAACCGGCTGTCCGGAGAGTGCCCAGTAGGGATTGCTGACGCGGGTGTTTTCGCCCAGGTCGGTCAGGGCAATGATGTTGCGGGTGTTGGTGGTGGTGCCGGTCTTGTTGGTAATCCAGATTTCCACACGGTTGATTTCAATGCCCGTTGTCACGTTGGGTAGGGAGGCCATCGACCCATCGTAGTGGTCACGGAAGTAGCGGCTCAGGAAGAAGTGGCGGTTCTCCTCGTAGTCGGCAGCACCTATCTCAAATGGGGTGGTCTGGGTGCCGCCCTTTGAGGATACGCTCTTCGTGGTTGATTTCTTCTGCGACAACACAGTCTGCAACTTCAGTTTTCCGAACTGCAAGTCGGTACGCACGCCGAAAAGGCTCGATGCGCCTTTCACGAGCGAGTTGTTGGAGGGGAAGGTGATGTTGCCGGCTTCCACGAGTTTGATGATCTCGTCTTCCTTTCCCTCATATTTCAGCTTGAGGTTCTGGGTGTCGAAGTCGAAGGTGGCATCGGTGTTATAGTTCAGGTTCATATTCACCTTGTCGCCCACCTTGCCGTTGAGGCTCAGATTGATCTTCTCGTCAAAGTCGAAGCTTGTCGTCTTACGGTTGCGCACGGGCAGTGAGGGGTTGTCGATTTTCTTCAGGGTGGCTCCGAGCTTCAGTTCAGCTGTTCCCTGGGTCTTGATGCGCACGCCTCCCGGACCGAAGATTTTCTCGGCTGGCCCTAGGTCGAAGTGCATGTCCATCAGGTCGAACTTGTCCTTGCCCTTGTTCTCCACGTTCTGGGCATCTTTCTGGCGGAAAAACTGGCGCAGACTGCGCTGCTCGCTCCACTTGCGGTATTCCTCTGGGGTCATCAGCACTGGGGCATTCAGATAGCTGTCGCCAATCTTCGAGCCTATATAATAGACGTTGAGGGAGTCATCGTATTCCACCTCCTGGCGGATGTTGTCGGGCCAGCGCAGGTCGAGTGCCGACGAGTCGAGGTCGGCCACTTCCACAGGTGCAATCTTCTGAATGCGCCACCGGGCTTTCACCAGCGAGTCGGTAATGGTCTCATCCTCAGCCACCGACTTAGGCTGTGCCTTTGGCACGGGTTTCTTCGTCTGCGTCTTGTCATCCTGAGGGGGTGTCACAGCCAACGCGGTCACACTGATGAGAATGAGAGATATCCCCACCCAGTTCTTCAGTCTTGTGAAGAAGCCATATCGCCTATCTCTCATCCCGCTCATTTCCTATTTTATCTGTTTGAGTGCCAGTTTCACGACGGTCTCCACTGGCGCATCAGGCTGTTGCTGCAGAATCTGCAAGACTACCTTCTGGCTTGGAGCCGGTGCGAAGCCCAGCATCGTCAGCGCACTCACGGCCTCGTCCTTCACCTGATTGTTCACAGGGGCCTGTGTGGTTCCACCTGCCGGTATCTCCTCCGCAATACCCAAGGCCACAATCTTGTCCTTGAGATCCACGATGATACGCTGCGCCGTCATCTTGCCGATGCCCTTTACGCTCTGTATCAGCTTCGCATTGCTGGTGGAGATGGCGTTGCACAATTCGCTGACACTCATCCCGGATAGCATCATCCGTGCCGTGTTGGCACCCACGCCGCTCACAGTGATGAGCAGCTCAAACATCTCGCGCTCCTTCTTGTTGACAAAGCCGTAGAGCAGATAGGCATCCTCACGGATAGCTTCGTAGACGTAGAGCTTCACTTCCTTCTTGCCCTGAATGGCCGAGTAGGTGTTGAGCGATATGCTCAACCCATAGCCCACCCCGCCAGCCTCAATCGTGGCCAGGGCAGGGGTCAGCTCGGTCAGTTCACCTTTGATGTATTCTATCATACCTTATTTATACTATATGCTATAATAAAACGCAGCAATGCCTCGTTTTATTGTATTTGCAAACAACATATATCTGTCAAAGCCGCCTTTGAACAGGCAGTCCCATGCGACACAAATCAAAAAACAAGGCCTTTGCGCAATTTATTAGCCAAATTGTCACTTATTTCAATAAAAAGTGTTACTTTTGCAACCGAAAAGAAGGAAACAACCAACAAAAGACATTAAAAATATGAAGAAAATCAGAGCAGCCGTAGTAGGCTACGGCAACATTGGCAAGTACTCCCTCCAAGCCCTGGAGGCAGCTCCCGATTTCGAAGTGGCAGGCATCGTGCGCCGCAACGGCGCTGCCGACAAGCCTGCAGAACTTGCAGACTACGAGGTGGTTAGTGACATCCGTGAACTGAAGGACGTGGATGTGGCCATCCTCGCCACCCCTACCCGCTCGTGCGAAGCTTACGCCAAGCAAATTCTCCCTCTTGGCATCAACACAGTTGACTCGTTCGACATCCATACCCAGATTCGTGGCTACCGCGAACGGCTGATGGAACTCAACAAAGAGACCAACACGGTCAGCGTGATTGCCGCCGGATGGGATCCGGGCAGCGACTCCATTGTCCGCACCCTGATGCAGAGCCTCGCTCCCAAGGGACTGTCTTACACCAACTTCGGCCCTGGCATGTCTATGGGACACAGCGTCTGCGTACGCTCCAAAGAGGGTGTGAAGAATGCCCTGAGCATGACCATTCCTCTAGGCGAGGGTATCCACCGGCGCATGGTCTATGTAGAGCTGGAGGAGGGAGCCAAGCTTGAAGAAGTGACAGCTGCCATCAAGGCCGACCCCTATTTCGCTTCCGATGAAACACATGTGTTCCAAGTGGAGAGTGTTGACGATGTGCGCGACATGGGCCACGGGGTGAACCTCGTGCGTAAAGGTGTCAGCGGAAAGACACAGAACCAGCGACTCGAATTCAACATGAGCATCAACAATCCTGCTCTGACTGGACAAGTGCTCGTCAACGTGGCCCGTGCCTCAGTCCGTCTGCAGCCAGGTTGCTACACGATGGTTGAGATTCCCGTCATCGACATGCTGCCAGGAGAGCGTGCCGACCTCATCGAGCACCTTGTATAGATTGGATATTTGCTACCGTCCTCCCGAGGCAAAAGGAAGTTAATGAGGCAATGTCCCTTTAACTTCCTTTTAACTACCCATTAACTCCCCTTTAACTCCCCTTTATGAAAATCTTTGCTATTGGCATGAACTATGCCGCCCATAACCAGGAACTACATGGCACGCTCAAGCGGCCCGATGAGCCCGTGATATTCACCAAGGCCGACTCAGCCCTGCTCAATCAGGGCAAGCCCTTCTTCATCCCCGACCACCTAGGACGCATTGACTATGAGACGGAGATTGTGGTGCGCATCTGCCGCCTCGGAAAGAATATTGCCCAGCGGTTCGCCCACCGCTACTATGATGCGCTGACGGTTGGCATCGACTTCACAGCCCGCGACCTGCAGCGCAAGGCCAGTGAGGCCGGACAGCCCTGGACCATCTGCAAGGGATTCGACGG
>AUXO017089001.1_pt1 | contig 11063 bp, 11 predicted proteins | sample 768731 | NCBI WGS metagenome assembly AUXO01 (sample SAMN02715735, study PRJNA202380) | gut metagenome | biome: sheep rumen | host: Ovis aries | place: New Zealand: Palmerston North
CTTGCCATAAAATTATGCGTAATAAATAAAGTCCATAAATAAAGTAAATCCTAAATGCCCATAGACCACACGTCGTAGATATTTGCCCTGCAACTGGTTCTTCTCGCGGCTGATAAACGGATAGAGCAGGACAACAGGGTACATGAACCAGCTTAGATAGGCGATGCGGTTGTTGAAGCTCGCATACATACAGAGCATCCAAAGAGAATTTGTCGTGATGTACAGGCATAGCAGGAAAGAGTAAGTAAAGGAACGGAAACCATACTTATTGAGCATCACATAACCCAGCCACACAGGAACTGCGCTGTAGAAGATGAAATCGGGACGAAAACCGATGTGTGCATCTGTTGTTCCTTCTGTTGCCAACAAATACTCTGCTCCATGTTCATCTGTGAAACCTGCGAAAAGTGTTTGAAAGAAGGTTATATGCAGAGCGGCTATAATGAGACAAGCAATCCATCCCCAGAAATAATATTTGGGATTTTTGCAGAACAATGCCACAAAATAAGCCGCGATGACCATAACCATAGAATGATGGAAACCATAGGTCAGCAAAGCAATGGGGACGGATATCCACAACTTGTCGCGATAAGCCATTGCAACGAGGAACAACGATGCTGCCACACCAGCCTTCATGCCGTTAGTGCCGAAGGAGAACGTCGAGAATGCTCCGAGATAAGTGACGAACGCCAAAAGAACATCCCTTCCATACAGCCTCTTGCAGGCCCAGAACATCAGACCGAAGTAAGCCGCCGCGACGAGCAAAAGCCACATCCAGAAAGGAATGTACACGCTCGCCATCCAACTGAACAAATTGTCCCAAATAAGGTTCTCTGTGTCCCAATCAAAAAAGAAAGGTGCTCCAAAATTTCTGTTATAACTGGCATAATATCCTGCCATATCAACAAAGTACTTGCCACTTACGGGGCGAGTGCCAATAAAAAGAATGATGATAATCAGGTATACAAATGTCACAAATTGTGATACTCCCTTAGCATTGAACAGTTTCCCCCATTTATTGTATAGCGACATCGCAAAAAATGTCATTATGGTGACAATGAAGAGATATAAATAATGATAATATTCAGCAGGTATCATTTTTACTTATGTTTTAACTGATGCAGCTTCATTCCAAACAGGCGATGAGACATACGTGAGAGCCACTGTCTGAAAGCAGAACTGTCGCTCCACGAGTTCATATACCAATGAATAGAACGGGTATTGTCTGTCAACTTCAATTTGCCAGTCAGGCTGTCAAGAGGGTTAAAATAGTCTGCCGGATAAATCCAAATCCCTGCTACTTCTTGAAGATCATTTGAAGGTAGCAATCCCTGCTCTTGGAGCACTTCGGTGTTGTATTTAACGATAGTCTTCTGGTTCAACGTGCCATCCTCGTTCAAGAACCTTAAAGTGGCATACTTATCTAACAACACTTTATAAAGCTCATGACCAGGAGTAACACCCAAACCAAGGCCTGGAGCAACTTGAGGATATTCACCTTCCTTGGCTCTTACCTCAATCCCCATGAACGGTCCTCGTTCTATGATATCATCCAGAGGTTTGATAACTTCCACATCTGTGTCGAAATAGAGACCACCATACTTGTATAGAATCCAGAACCGCGCATAGTCACTCACGAACGCATATTTCTTTGCTTCATAAGCTTGCTGAGTATATGGAATGCTGTTCACATCAAAGTTATCCTCATTCCATTCCTTGATTTGATAGTCTGGAAGATATTTCTTCCACGATGCTATGCATTTCTTTGCTGACTCAGGCAAGGGATTCCCCCCGAACCAGCAATAATGAATTATTTTTGGTAGCATTCTATGAGATCTTGTGAGCAGGCACCCCCGCTATGGTTATGTTGGGTTCAAAAAAAGACTTTACAACGACTGCCCCGGCTCCAATTGTAATACCATCTGCAATTTCTATATTACCAATTATTTTGGCACCAACACCAATAGAGACGTTGTTCCCAATTATTGGACATCCATCATTTTCTTCTCCGGAGTTTCCCACACAATTAGCGCCATGAAAGTGTACATTCTCTCCAATTTGGGCAGATGCATTAATAATTATTCCCCCTGAATGGTAAAGAATTAACCCCTTTCCAATATGAGAAGTCGAAGCTTCTATATTCATCATTCGGCCATAATAATTTCTTAAGAACCTGAAATACTGTCCGATTATTCTTCCAATAATACTACTTGTTCCTGAATAATAATCACATTTCCTAGAACAAACCTGCCACCTAATTATTCCACAGATAGGTTCTTTAAAGAATGATGCCTTAAAATATTCCCAAGGAGACATTTTAAATTTCTCAAAATACTGGGACTTTTCATAGTCTATAATTTGTTTTAACTCTTCTTTTTTCATACTTCTTTTTTATAAAACAATTCATCTATTATGGTTACCTCCTTTTCATTCCCATAATCATGCGTCTTGAGGTACTCCGTTATCTTTTCTTGCAGTTCTGTGTTCATGATGAAGTCTGCAATTTCAGCTGCACATCCCTCATTATCCATCGAGACTATCTTGCCATCCACGCCATCTTGTATCTGGCTCTTTGCTGTAGGATAATTCGTTACCACGACTGGCTTGCATAGCATCTGGGCTTCACGAACAGTTACAGACTTACCCTCATATCGCGAAGGCTGCACATAGATATCACAAGCTTTGATGTAAGGATATGGATTGGACTTCTTACCGAGAATGATGACATGATCCTGCATCCCCGCTTCTTCAATCTTACTGCGGATGAGTTCCTCGTCCCCTCCAAATCCTATAATATACCATCTGATGGAAAGTCGAGAGTCGAAAGTCGAAAGTCGAGAGTTTACTCTTTTGCAGATGTTGGGAATGTTTTCAAAATTTTTTTGGAAAGTAAACCTACCGATACTGATTATTTTAATTGAATGTCCATCCATTCCTGTAGGTTGTAGTTCATCCATAGCATCAAATTCATCAGCCCTATGATGAACGAATTTTGGAGAAAGGATGTTCTCTATTTTAACTATTTTACGTTCCAACGAGGGGAATGTCTGCAAGAAAGTTTTTGTTACATCATCAGATATGGAAACCACATGGTCATATACCGACCATATTGGTAATTCAAGTTCTGCATTTACATCCACCACCGAATAGTCGGTATGTATCCAACAAATCTTCTTCTTGGCCTTCACCTTCTCCGCCACATAGTTATGTGGCTGAAGGAAACTGATGGCCAAGTCATACTCTCCGAATTGATGCAAGGAAGGCAGGAAGGGTGACACGCAATCAGCCACATATTGCAATCCTGCGGCACTTTCTGTCACCCCCTTCTTTCTTAGATATCTCTTCGTAAGCCATTTCGCTTTCAATCGTCCATAGAGCACGCCCCAACAACCATCGAGCAAAGCCTGCTTCATAGGGCATTCTATGTGCGCATACTCCTTTATCTCGGGCAACAGGTTCACCTCTTTGGGTATGAACTGCATCATTTCTCCACGATGAGCATGAAGGAACAGATCCACATCATACTTGGTGTAGTCCAATGCCTGGAGCAAGCCTACCAGAGCCATCTCTGCCCCACCGATTTCCATGTAGTGCATGGAAATGAATATGCGTTTCTTCATTATTATACCTATAAGATTTTATAATGATACTCTATAAACTATTATTTCTTTACAAGACAAGAATAAACAAAGATTTTAAAACGTATCCAATGGACTTTCTTTAAGATAAATACTTTCTCGCGAACAATATCTCTTAAAAGGGAGATATAGCCCAATGTGTTTCGTTTGTATAGCCATTCTGATAGACCTTCCTTTGATAACACATAATACGCAATGTCTTTTGTTTCTTCATCATTATCTGTGATGTGCAATGAATGCTTGCCATATAAAAACAGATTACGTATTTCTTCCTTCAACTCTAATATCACGTCGAGAGTCTTATCTGACTGAAAAAACACGAAATCAATGTTTTTGTTTGTGTCATAGCAATTTAAAGCTTTATCCATTGCGCCAGCAAAACCATTCTTCTCACTACCCACCCATGACTGACGTTGATAAACCTTGGCAATGAATGTCCCGAATGATGATAGCGAGCAATGCAGTCTTTTTTCAAAAAAAACAGTAGAAAAACCCTTAATACGTTCGACGGCCAGTTGTTTCTTCTTGTCGTCACCCATCTTGGGCCATAAGCAAGCAACGAAACAATCAGGAATCCATAGAAGGACTTCATTGGCTATCATGTCGGAAACCTCCTGAGATAATCCTCTTTCCTTGAAATATTGAAAATCAAATTGGCACACAGGTACTACATCGTCAAAGCGTGCAATTGTTACTTCCTTGTCATAATAAGCAAGAGCTGCAACGCGATGTGCACCATCAAGAATTATACCATCTTTACTAACTGGCACAATAGACTTACTCTCGTCAAAATCATTGTCTTTAAAATAATCTAACAGCGAATCGAAAGTATTTTTGAAATCCTCGAATGATGTCTTATCGTCCCGTCCAGGTTCTCTTCCATCTGGATTGAAAGCTTTGATGTGTTCCATATAAACACGATAAGCTTGCGTAGAGTCATCATGCCGATGCTTTGCATAATATAATTTTGCAAAGAGATCAAAACGTAAGGGCGACAACAAATAGCGCGCCTTGACTCGTTCAATAGTATAAGATTTCTCTTTGAGATTATATAGAGTAACTGTATGGGGTTGAAGCAATGAAAAATCCATAAATATTACCTCCCTTGAATTGTATGTTTTATACGAACTAATATATTCACAATCTTTCTTTTTGTCCAATAACGCTTGTGCTGAATAAATCTATTCCAATTGATTTTAATCAATTTGCTTTTTACCAGATGAAAACGAGCAGGAACAAGGTAATCGAATGGATAAACAAAGCGATAGGAATGTTTTTGCATATAGGCTTCCAATGAGCGCAGAAGTCCATACTCCGACTGCTCTATGAGAGTCACATTTAACTTTACAGCCATCTCCAACAAGCGTGATAAATATTCATCGGATAGAGATTCTTTCTGTAAAACTGCATGATATATGAGCGTGTAGAAATAATCCTCTTTGCTCATGACGTAAAAACCATCATGAATAATTCGTCTGTCAAGCAGGTCTTTCTCCCATTGTTCGCAATAATAATCATCACCGATATAGCGAAGATCTAAACTAACATATTCACCTCCGACGTATATATAGTAATGCGTACCATCGCCAATAAATGGAGGCTGATCTTTACGGTTTGTTTTAGCATTAAGAAGTTTCGCGACCTTCTGGCTATCAGCACACAACAAATCAACATCTCCATGACCATCCATATACATTTCTGGAGCAAGGAGGTTCTCGTAATTCCGCAAAACCAGATAAGATATGCCTGCCTGATTTAAAAGTTCAAACACTTTCGAGATATTTTTATAACTATCCATTATAATCAATTTTAACGAATGTATTCTTTCTAAATACTTTTTTTATAATTTTGTTTGTAAACTCATAATACTTAATTAACTTCGGGAAAGATTTCCATAGGCGATATTTGATGACAGAATGCAGTTCTACATCAAACAGAGTTTGATATGATTCGTTTATCCTTTCCCAGAATTCTGTAAAAGCATGAATAGTTTTCGCATCACATTTGTTTTTCGCTGATTCTGTGAAGGAATATCCCATTAACCATATTTTTTCAGACATAACATCTAAGTACTTTGGATAGAGCTCCTGAACAAACTTCAATCTTTCTTCGTATCCTTTAAGCAAATCTAGATTCTTTATAGAGAACTCTCCTGATATGCCAGAACTTCGTTGCCGATAATAATACAATGGGGTTGGCACAATACCATAATTGGTAACTTCATTCATCACGAGATGTTGCCAATAGGAATCCTCAAAATACTTTCCCTTGGGGAACGGATAGCGTTTTACTATCTCGCTTTTATATAGTTTGCCCCAAGCAAAGTTCTTCACATAGTTATTTTTGATTAACTGTAGCATGGCCTCACAACGATCAAGCACAAAAGGTTCCTTATATTTGGCATCATAGAGTAGATGGTCGTCATAAGCATAATAGAAGCCTCCTTGTACTACCTCACATTTATTTTTCTCGGCAAAGTCATATAGCGTCTTAATCGCATCTGGAGCAAGCCAATCATCGCTGTCAAGATAATAAATATAATCTCTTGTTGCAACAGCTGTTCCTGCATTTCGAGCATCAGACAATCCCCCATTCTCCTTGTTTACGAGAATAGTATTGGGAAACTTCTGTGCATATTCTTCGCAGATAGATTGGGAATCATCAGTACTGCCATCATTGACAAGAATGACTTCTACAGAGCCATCGATTTGCTCATATAGCAAATCCAAGCACTGAGACAAGTATTCTTGTACATTATAGACAGGAATAACAATGGATATGCTATTTTCCATATAATCGTTCAATTGTGTTCAGACCAAGCACTATTCCTTGTAAACAAACCAATTTCCATCTAAAAGAAAGGTTACTCCTGACAATATCAAATATTGACAGTCGAGGGACAAGTATTTGTCTTTCATCTTTGTTCCATATGTATTGGCTAAGCTTTCCTAACTTAGCTAACTCGACACAATAATAGAACAAAAGGATTGAACGGGATTTCCTAACTTCTTTTAAGGAATTCATTTCTTCAATAGTCATTATAACTTTCGAGTCAGCAATACAAAGAGATTTATAATAATACTCATCATGTTTCCTTCTAACAGTAGATCCTTCACGGTCATAATAAAAATAATTTCCAATATTGGATATATATATGCCATTACAAGATTTAAAAAAATCACACTCTATATATCGGTCTTCCCAAACTATATCTTCTCTAAATCGTAGCTTTTTGAAGATTTCTCTACGATAAATCTTACTCCATACATATCCTGTAATTCTTCTGTCCGAAGGGGAAAGCCATGAATAAAAGATTTCTTCTGTATTGCATATTTTTTGTTGTATATCTATTCTGCGTTCTACAGCATAAGAGGTTCCGAAGTGTTCTACAATTGGATACTGCAGAATGTCGAAATCCTTATTTGTTTCGAGTATCTGGATATTATTTTTATAAGTATCCATTGCTATCTCATCATCAGAATCTACGAAAGTTATATATTCGCCACGTGCAATATCTAGCGCTCTGTTTCGTGCCGAACCTTGTCCTCCATTCGGTTTATGTATTACAACTATTCTTTTATCCTCTTTAGCAAATTCATCACAAATGGCCCCAGAATTATCTTTACTGCCATCATCAACTAGAATAAGCTCAATATTGTGATAATCCTGGGTTAATATGCTTTGAATACATTTTTCCAAGTAATTCTCTACATTGTATACAGGTACAATGATAGACAACAAAGGGCAATTTATCTTTTCCATGTAATTTCTTCTTTAACAATTCGAGCTGGATTACCTGCAATGACTACCCCATTGCCGCAACTTTTTGTAACAACACTTCCCGTAGCAACTACAGAATAATTTCCAATAGAAACACCTTTCAAAATTGTTGCATTTTCACCAACCCATACTTCTTTTCCTATAATAATATCTTTGGGATGATTCGTGACATCACCAGTTTTAGCATCAAGAATATGATGCGAATCGTGATTCCGCACTATAATCCCATAACTGAACATACAATGCTCCCCTATTTCTATGTTTGCATCTCTTAACAAGAAACGAACACCACGAATCCCTGACCAATAGCCAAAATGTAGAGTTGAATTACCATCCATAAGAATCTCACAAGGGCCTGTAAATTATGCTCTACAAATTGTCATATTTCAAATAACGATTTTTGGGGAAATTTATTCTCCATTGTTTTAATTATTGTCTCTTTCATTTCTTCGAATTCCCTATCTGAACAATAAGGTGTATCATTCATACATATAGAAGAGATTTTCTTCTCCTCAATTGTTTTCACAACAGATTCTAAGACACTTATTTTTAATGTAAAATTCTTTCCGCTATTCAATTTCATTGGCATGAACTTATTGGACGCTAATTGCCAATACCGAATTATATAAGGATTAAAACTGACATCGTGTCTAAATTGAGTACATGACTTATCCGCCATGTCACATTCTGCATCCCATATCTCCTCTATTACAGATTTCAACATGGGCTGTTCAAAATGTCGTCCCTTAAAAAACTGAAAATCTTGTTTTTTCAGAGTCAGTAAGATTGATGTAAGCAATCCCATACGACCTAGATGAAAACCGAACCATTTCTTTTTTGCAGCCTTAACAACATTTTCTCTTTTAAAATGATAATTTAAAATAGCAATATCGCAATAAATAGAAATCTTTGTGCTAAATTTATTTTGTGGATCCCATGAAGGAGTAAAAAAGAGGTTTTCTTTATTACTATCACATGGTAATCCATTTTTAAAATAATATTCTGGAGAAACTGGTCTATTGATGAACATATCATCGTTGAAATAAACAAAATGTTCTGACAAGTTTGGAATACGATGGAAATTAAGTTCTATTGCCCTTGAATTAAATGTTGGTAAATATTTTTCAGGCATATAATCCGAGTGCTTCACTAAGACCAGTTTGGGATGATTGGGATTTATCCAATCTGGCACTTTTCCATTTGTTACTAGAAAAACCTTATTCACCCATGGTGCATAATTCTCTACAGCACGAAACCAATACTTGAATAAATCCCAATTACGGTATCTAGCTTTATCCTCTTTATGCACACCGCCACGATATTTTTTATAAGAATCTTTCCACTGAGGGTCATTGGCATCAAGCCATGTTACTACAAAATCTATCTTTTCGTTCATTTCCAATTGATAATAATTAATTTTGCTTACTATTTACTATTTGTCTAATAATTGTCATACATTATAGTTGAATCCTGAAGATATTTATATGACCTTTCTCTCATTTTTGAAATTTTATTTTCAATCATACTATAATTAAATTCCTTATAATCTAAGGGAATTACTGATTGCTGTTCCAAAAGATATTGACTTAAACCCAATTGTGATAATAGAGATTCAGCTCTCACCGAGTTTCTATTGAAAGACGCATAAAAAGGTTTCTGGAATATCAAAGAAAAAGCCAAACCATGGAAAGAAGATGTGAATACAAACTCTGTCCCACGTATGAGATTTAATAAATCTTGTGAATTGGCAATCGCAATCTCATTAATAGTGTCTTTCTTAAAGACTTTACCATATATAGTTATAACTTTTAACCCTCTATACTCTGCAAATTTGTTTATTTCAGAAATGTCAAAAGCATTTGGCTGTAAACAATAATATAGGATGTACTTATCATTAAAGGTCTTAGTCATTGGTACCAAAGAATTCCATTGTTCTTTATTTAACAAAAAAACTGGATCAATATGAAGTTCACAGTCAAAACCAAGTTCTTGAACAAGATTTTTCAAATTCTCTTCTCTAACGGATATTCTATCTAGATTGAAAAGATATGACTTAATAAGACTCTTGTCTTCTTCAGTTTCAGCTATTACGCCCATACTCGCAGCATAAGAAATCTTACGCTTTGCAGTAATATTGTGTTTACCAAAATAAATTGGGTTATATACTCTAATTTCAAACTGTTTCCTCCAAATCTGGTCGCTGCCATGAACAATAATATCGTAACTATCATTAACTGACGAAAGATATGGTACAATATAATGATTTATAAATTCTTCAAATCTTTTTATTCTTTTTTTTCTCCAAATATAATTTTTTATACAATACTTTATATAATTATAATTACCTTTTAAACTTCTATATTTTAGTGAAGCTATTGAAAAAGCCTCGTATATATGCCGATGATATGCTGGCCAGTAATCTATAAAAGATACTTCATGCCCCATATCTGCAAGGACTTTTCTCAAAGCAATCGCTTGAAGCAATGCACCATAATTATTACTACGATGATAAGTAAGTATTCCTATTTTCATTTATTTTATCTTTTTTATTATTTTATTTACTCCAGACATAATCATTTGTCTTTCATTGGATGATATACCTATGCTCGCAATTACTAAAAAACACAAAATTAAACATGTAAATACATATAACATATCATACGGCAACGTATTTGGTAGTTGTTTCCATATTACGTAACATATTGTACAAGATATAATCGATGATAACAATACAGGAAACAATACGTTCTTTATATAGCCAATTATCTTTACTCCAGTAACATCCTTTAAAATGTACAAACGGGTAAAAATAGAGATACCATCTATAATTATCATTACATAATATACCATATAGGCATCATAACCTAACCACAACACTAAATAACTCAATGGAAGAATTAAGATTCTCAATCCACCTATAATAAAAGCATTAGCCTGTATTTTCCCTGTTGCAAGAATCTCTGTAGTTAGTGTTTTACTTAAAACCGTTACAAGTCCGTATATTAATGTCAAACGAACAAAGATAATCGTGTGATCGGGGTAATGTCCTAACCACAGTTTCAATATCTCTGGTGTTAAGAATATGATTGGAACAGAAAATAAGAACATCAGATAATATGAGAACTTCGCTCCACGATAAACTAACTCCATAGACTTGTCTAACTCCCCTGCTGCATACGTTTTAACTATTTGTGGATTAAGAGCAACTGTGAAATCTGATACAAACTTTGAAACTGCATGTAATACCTGCATAGAGATGGCTCGAGCAGCATTTACGGCAACGCCACAAAAGAGATTCAAAACAATGTTTACACCATGATTAGACAGAATAGCGGCAAACGAACCTAAAAAGGTATAACCGGCAAAACTTGTCTGTCGAATATAAGTTTGTTTGTTTCTTACGATATGGAATTCTGATTCTTCAGGGAAATGCTTCCTGCAATAGATACTATATATCGATCGTTCTGAAATAGCCAACACCAACAATAAAACTGCATATAGAATAAGTCTGTCATACATAAACAGAAACAACACATAACTTATTAGCAATTTCAGTATTACATCATATAAACTGATGTATGCAAAGGCCTTCATTCGCTCAAAAGCAATAATAATGGCATTATATGGCATACATATAATGTTAAG
>AUXO018717720.1_pt1 | contig 11063 bp, 9 predicted proteins | sample 768731 | NCBI WGS metagenome assembly AUXO01 (sample SAMN02715735, study PRJNA202380) | gut metagenome | biome: sheep rumen | host: Ovis aries | place: New Zealand: Palmerston North
TTGGCTTCCGCAGAAGGGACCGGGCCGGTATGTGATAAAGTCGAGCGGCCGATGTTGTAGACCCGGCGATCCTTATATTCCTGTGCTTTGCCGTCGTTCCAGTTCTGAACCGGACGATAATATCCGGTGATACGGCTGTAGACCTCAGTTTTCTGTCCGCAGACGGGGCATTCGAACTGCTCGCCGGTGAGATAGCCATGGTCCTTGCAGACGGAGTAGGTCGGAGACATGGTGTAGTAAGGCAGCTTGTAGTTCTCGGCGATTTTTCTGACCAGGTTGGCGGCTGCCTTCCAGTCCGGAAGCTTCTCGCCAAGGAAAGCGTGGAAAACGGTTCCTGAGGTGTACAGTGTCTGCAGGTCATCCTGAATGTCCAGAGCAGAGAAGACATCCTCGGTATAGCCGACCGGAAGATGAGAGGAGTTCGTATAATACGGAGTCCCGTTCATGTTCGCCGTGATGATATCCGGGAATTCTTCTTTGTCATGCTTTGCAAAACGGTAGGTCGTAGACTCTGCCGGTGTTGCCTCCAGATTGTAGAGATCTCCGTATTTTTCCTGGTAATCGGACAGGCGCTCGCGCATGTGATTGAGCACATCGCGGGTAAAAGCCTGGGACGCAGGATCCGTCAGATCTCTTTTCAGCCACCTGGCGTTCAGGCAGGCCTCGTTCATGCCGACCAGTCCGATGGTGGAGAAATGATTCTCAAAAGTGCCAAGGTAATGTTTGGTATAAGGGTACAGTCCCTGATCCAGAAGCTTTGTGATGACTGTACGTTTTGTTTTCAGGCTCCGCGCAGCGATATCCATCAGGTGGTCCAGGCGTGCATAGAAGTCTTTTTCATCGGCTGACTGGTATGCAATCCGCGGCATGTTAATGGTCACAACACCGATGGAACCGGTGGACTCTCCGGAACCGAAAAATCCGCCTGATTTCTTGCGCAGCTCGCGAAGATCCAGGCGCAGCCGGCAGCACATGGAGCGGACATCGCTCGGCTCCATGTCGGAATTGATGTAGTTGGAAAAATAAGGCGTTCCGTACTTGGCCGTCATCTCGAACAGAAGCTTATTGTTCTCGGTTTCGCTCCAGTCAAAATCGCGGGTGATGGAATAGGTCGGGATCGGATACTGGAATCCTCTTCCGTTGGCATCTCCTTCGATCATGATCTCGATGAATGCCTTGTTGATCATATCCATTTCCTTCTGGCAGTCGCCGTAAGTGAAATCCATCTCTTTGCCGCCGATGATTGCCGGGAGGTTTTTCAAGTCATTCGGAACGACCCAGTCAAGTGTAATGTTGGAGAAGGGAGCCTGTGTCCCCCAGCGGCTCGGTGTGTTGACGCCATAGACGAAGGACTGCACACACTGCTTGACTTCGCGCTGTGACAGATTGTCAATCCTCACAAAAGGAGCCAGGTAGGTATCAAACGAAGAGAACGCCTGCGCGCCGGCCCATTCATTCTGCATGATGCCCAGGAAATTTACCATCTGGTTGCAGAGCGTGGACAGATGATTCGCCGGGGAGGACTGGATTTTGCCCGGAACACCGCCGAGACCCTCCTGAATCAGCTGCTTTAAGCTCCACCCGGCACAATATCCGGTCAGCATGGAGAGGTCGTGCAGGTGGATGGCTGCACTGCGGTGTGCCTCTGCCACCTCATCGTCATAGACTTCGCTCAGCCAGTAGTTAGCTGTAATTGCTCCGGAATTAGAAAGGATCAGACCGCCGACGGAATACGTCACGGTGGAATTCTCCTTTACACGCCAGTCATTGATTTTGAGATAGTTGTCAACCAGATCCTTGTAGTTGAGCAGCGTGGAATTGATATTGCGGACTTTCTCGCGCTGGCGGCGGTAGAGAATATAGGCCTTGGCAACATCGGCATATCCGCATTCGGAAAGGACTTTCTCTACGCTGTCCTGGATATCTTCCACCGTAATCTGTCCGGCGTGGATCTTTTCTTCAAAATCAGATGTGACTCTGAGTGAGATCAGATCGATCACGCTGGGATGATATTGTTTGTTTAACGCCTCAAAAGCTTTGGTGATCGCGACGGAGATTTTGCTTAAGTCGAAGTCGACAATCTGGCCGTCACGCTTAATAACCTGATACATAATGTTTCCTCCCTGATGTTTATCTGAAAACGGTTCTTTCAGTCCTGTGTATCTATTCTGCCATCCGGAAGAGAAAATGTCAATATCTTGTGGTTGTTATTTTTAAGGACACTATAAGTTGTGGTTTTGCGTATTAGATTCCTCTATACCGCGAAGGTGCACGTGTTTTACGTATTCTTCTGCGATGGAGGCGTATGTCTTCATGGAAGATACGGAGGGAGCATGCAGATTTCCGAAGGGCACCGTGTCTCTGTCTGTGAAGCTCTGCAGATAATAATTGTCTGCTCCTTTGATCAGGTTTCCGATTTCATGAAAATCTTCTGCCGTATGAAATTCCTCGACGACAGTCGTGCGAAACTCATAGCCGGCCGTTCCGTGGGTCAGAAGAAAAATGCTGTCTTTGATCCGGTTCAGGTCGAGGGTGTCCAGACCCGCTGTCATGGCATATTTTGCCGGACTGTTTTTAATATCCATTGCCACATAGTCCGCAAGATTCCGGCTGAGGATTCTTTCCAGCATGTCAGGGTGATAGCCATTCGTGTCCAGTTTGACCAGAAATCCCAAAGCGCGGATTTCCTTTAGCAGATCCGCGAGATCCGGATGCAGGCAGGGCTCGCCGCCGGTGATCACGACACCGTCCAGGAGACCGCAACGTTTTTTTAAAAACAGGAAAAGCTCCTCCGTTTCCATGACCGGTTTCGCGGTCCCGTCGATCAGTTCGTAATTGTGGCAGAACGGGCATCGGAAATCACAGCCGCCGAGGAAGACCGTACAGGCTGTTTTTTCCGGGTAATCAAGAAGCGTCAGTTTTTGAAGGCCATATATTTTCATGACTGGTTCTCCTTCGGATAAAAGATGAGGGGTTTCCAAGAGTATAACAAAAATGAGAATGCAGGGCAAATTGTAATGTTGCGCTGAATTCTGTTTTAGGATATACTTATTTCAGGTGCAAAATTGCATCAGACGAAGAAAGACTGGTGAATAAATGAATACATTTTCTTTTTTAGATCATGATTATATGGATTCGATTCTGGAAATTATGCAGGACGGCATCTATATTGCCGACGGGGAAGCGAATACGGTCTATGTCAACCATTCCTATGAGCTGATCAGCGGTCTGCGCCGGTCGGAGATGATCGGCAGGAATATGAAGGATCTGGTCGAGGAAGGCGTGATCTCTGTCAGCGGCACGCTGTCGGTCCTGAAAACCGGTGAGAGTATTACCATCGACCAGAGCTTCCGGACCGGCAAGCGGGCGGTGATCACAAGTTCTCCGGTTTACGGGGATGAAAAGACCAGGGATACGATCATTATGGTTGTGACGATCGTCCGGGAAATAACAGAACTTTACTCGATCCGAAGGGAGATGCAGAGGCTGAATGAGCAGAATCATCATCTGGCAAATGAAGTGGAGCGGCTCTCAAACGAACTGAATGGCAATGTCCCGCTGGTCGCTGTGAGTGCCTCCAGCATCCGGCTTCTTCAGCTGGCGGAACGCGTTGCCATGCTGGATGCGCCGGTCCTGATTTGCGGGGAGAACGGCGTGGGAAAGGAAGAACTGGCCCGCTATATACACCGGCGTTCCGGGCGCAGTATGTTTCCCTTTGTCCGTATTGACTGGACGATGGTGCCCGGCGATCATCCTGAAAGAGTTCTGTTCGGGGAGGGAGACCCGGGCACAAACGGATACACGACAGGACTTCTGGAGCATGCGGACGGCGGATGCGTGTTTGTGGATGAAATAGCCGGCATGCCTGATTCGGTGAAGGGCCATTTTCTGTCTCTTCTTAGGAGCGGTTCCTGCATGCTGCAGGATGGTACATCCCGGAAAATGAATATCCGGTTTCTTTTTTCCAGTACGTATTCCTGGAGGGAACTGCGGGAAGAGAAAATGCCCGGGGAAGAGATCCTGAACTATCTGTCTGCTTTTCCGATGGAAATCCGGCCGCTTCGGGAGCGCAGGGAGGATATCATCCCCCTGTCGGATCACTTTCTGAAGCGGTATAACCGGAAGACGGGGGAGCATAAACGCTTTTCCATGCAGTGTTATAAAGCTCTTCTTCGCTATGACTGGCCGGAAAATGTATGGGAAGTGCGCACCGTCACAGAGCGCGCGGCAATCATCAGCAGAGGCGATGAGATAGAGGAGCCGGATCTGATGCTGGATTTTATGAAAGAGGAAAAAACTGCGAAACCGGAAGCACTGCACATCGGGGAAAAGAACGGCAGATTCACTGTTCATGAGGAGTGCAGGGATCTGAAGTATGAATCCTCCAGACTGGAGGCCTTTTATATGAGCCGGGCCTTTGAGAAGTATCATAATATCAGAGATGCCGCGGCCAGCCTCGGAATCGACAGTTCTACCTTTGTGCGAAAACGGCAGAGATATAAACAGATGGGGCTGATGGAAGAGGAGTAAAACGTTTATACGAAAAATACTTGATATGCTTTGTAAGGAAGAAAGGCAGGGACAGACTATGGAAAAAGACGAAAAGAATCATAACAGTTATGACGAGACGGATGAAAGAAAATCAAAGTCCGGGGAGGATTTTGTAAAGGAGAGCCTGGCGTTTCCGGCGAAGAGAAAGTATACGATCCGGGATTATGAACAGCTGCCGGATGATGCGCGCGCGGAGCTGATTGATGGGGAATTGTTTGTGATGGAGGCGCCGTCCTTTCTTCATCAGAGAATTGTGCTCCGGCTTTGGTACCAGATTGAATCCTTTCTGCAGGAGAAGAAAGGAAATTGTGTTGCGGCTGCAGCTCCGCTGGATGTGCGTATGGACCGGGATGATTACACCATGCTCCAGCCGGATGTGCTGGTCATCTGCGACCGGGGCCAGATCACAGGAAAAAGAGTGGAGGGGGCGCCGGATTTTGTCTGTGAGGTGGTTTCGCCATCCTCCGCATCAAAAGATTATATCAAAAAGACGGAAAAATACAGGGCAGCCGGTGTGAGAGAATACTGGATCATCGACGCGGACCGGCGGACGCTGACCACCTATGATTTTGCGGGAGACGGAATCCAAAAGAGCAGAGAACTGAGGGGGAAGGCCGGGGTGAAGATTTATCATGATGAACTGATGATCGATCTGGATGAACTGGCGGCAATCGCAGAGCGCGGGTTCTGAAAAGTGAAGGCGGAGTAACTGACCATTTATGTTAATGCCAGTGTGATTTTTCCGGACGCGACCTTCTTTCCCTGGCAAGCTGCACTGACTTCGCAGTCATACATGCCGTTTCCGGCATCACAGAGAATTCCTGCAAAAACATCCAGACGGCTCCCGGGATAGACCGGCCGAAGGAAGCGCATCTGGCTGATGCTGAAAAACATGGGGAACTTCTTTGCGTTTCCGGGTATCGTCAGCAGGATGAGATCTGCAGTCTGTGCCATGCATTCTGCAATATAAATGCCCGGAAGCACAGGGTGATTCCGGAAATGTCCCCGGAAGATATCCCAGGAAGGGTCAACGAAGACAGAAGATTCTGCGGACTCACCCTCCGTGACAGAAGCCCGGTCAATGAGAAGGATCGGATCTGACTGGGGAAGAATTTTTTCTATTTGTTCTTTTTCGAAATGAATCATGGGATACCTCTTTTTCTCAATATTCCCCGCAGGATTACAAATTCAATCATAACAAAGAGTTCAGAAAACTGCAATATTCATCTCAGTGTGAGAGACCCCCACTTCTTAGGAGATGCATAAATGCATCAAAATAGTGCTTGCAATAATGCACCATAAACTGTATAATTACATCATCAGAATAAAGTCCGTTTTTTTATGAAGGAGGAAAGATAATTATGGCACTGATGACTGGCGAACAGTACATAGAGAGTATTCGCAAAATCAACATGGAGATTTATATGTTTGGCGAGAAGGTTGAGAGCGCAGTGGACAACCCGATTCTGCGCCCTTCTCTGAATTCTGTCCGGATGACTTATGACCTGGCTCAGGATCCGGAGTACGCAGATCTGATGACAGTGACTTCTCCGTTCACGGGCGAGAAGATCAATCGTTTCACCCATATTCATCAGAGTACAGAGGATCTGAAGAATAAAGTAAAAATGCAGAGACTCTGCGGGCAGAAGACAGCGGCCTGTTTCCAGCGCTGTGTAGGTATGGACGCATTCAATGCGGTTTACTCTACTACATTTGAAATTGACAAGAAGTACAACACACAGTATCATGACAACTTTAAGAAGTTCATGCTTTACTGCCAGGAGAATGATTTGACAGTTGACGGGGCCATGACGGATCCGAAGGGAGATCGTTCCAAAGCTCCGCATGCGCAGGAAGACCCGGATCTGTATCTGAGAGTCGTAGAGCGCAGACCGGACGGTATCGTTGTGCGCGGTGCAAAGGCGCATCAGACCGGTATCTGCAATTCCCATGAGGTGATCGTGATGCCGACGATTGCCATGGGACCGGATGACAGGGATTATGCGGTATCGTTCGCAGTTCCGCTGGATACAAAGGGCCTGTTCATGATCATCGGACGTCAGTCCTGTGATACCAGAAAACTGGAAGGTTCTTCCATGGATGTCGGAAATGCTGAGTTCGGCGGTGTGGAAGCCCTGGTGATCTTTGATGATGTATTTGTACCGAATGACAGAATCTTCTTAAATGGAGAGACGGAGTTCGCAGGCATGCTGGTAGAAAGATTTGCAGGTTATCACCGTCAGTCCTACGGCGGATGTAAGGTAGGTGTGGGCGATGTGCTGATCGGCGCTGCCGCGGTTGCCGCTGAATACAATGGAGCGCACAGAGCATCCCATATCAAGGACAAACTGATTGAGATGATGCATCTGAATGAGACCTTATACTGCTGTGGTATTGCCTGCTCCACAGAGGGCAAACCGACGGAGTCCGGCAACTATATGATCGATCTTCTCCTTGCCAATGTCTGCAAGCAGAACGTTACCAGATTCCCGTATGAGATCGTACGTCTGGCAGAAGATATTGCCGGCGGCCTGATGGTGACCGCTCCTTCCGAGAAGGATCTTCGCGACCCGAAGATCGGAAAATATGTGGACAAATATTTCAAGGGCATAGGTGATGTTTCCACTGAGAACCGTCTGCGCATCTTAAGACTGATCGAGAATATGGCACTCGGCACCGCTGCAGTCGGATACCGGACAGAGTCCATGCATGGCGCAGGTTCTCCGCAGGCACAGCGCATCATGATTCAGAGACAGGGAAATCTGAATTACAAAAAACAGCTCGCAAAAGCAATCGCACATATTGAAGAGTAAGAAATACAGGGGAGGGTTCCATGGCGGATATGACAATCAATGAGATAGAAAAGATATTGGATGAAAAAGTCCGTCCGGAGCTTTCCCACCACGAGGGAGATATCCGGGTGGTAAAACTTGAGGATGATGTCCTGCATGTGCGTTTGACCGGACATTGTATGAACTGCCCCTCCGCAGAGCTTACTTTGGAAAATACGGTCAGTACGGCATTGAAAGAAGCTTTTCCGGAACTGAAGCAGGTAGTGCTGGTGACAGGTGTCAGCGACGGTCTGATCGCTGACATGAAAAATATTCTGCAGGCCAGACATCAGGCCGGAAAGAGCGGGAAAGAGGAGAGAGAATGACAAACCTTGAAAAATATAATAAAATTGTAAAAGATTGTCTTGGAGCAAAAGACGAAGACCTGAATGATGATGTTTTGGTGTATAACCGTTTTAAAGGATGGCATTCTGTCTCTCATGTTGATATGGTCTCTGAACTGGAGAACCGGTTTGGCGTGGCTTTCGAGACCCTTGACATCACATCCTTTTCCAAATACAGCTATGGGATCGACATTTTGAGAAAAATGGGAGTAGAGATCTGACAGGTGTCTCTCCGGAAAGTGCAGTGTTGTGTATGAAAAAAAGAGAAGATGGGAAGCCATTTTCTCTTTTTGTCGTGTCACCAGGTATGCCCGGCTGTGAACCGCTGAGAAAAGACGGGAGGGGGAGAGCGGCATATGATATTTGATATTGAAAACAAAAAACGGGAGCTTCCGGCCCTGATCTCTGAGCAGGGGCAGACGCTTAGCTTTGGGGATCTTCAGGATGCGATGGAAGACTTTTGCGATCATCTGCCCTGCCGGCAGCGAAGCGTCCTGTTTTGCATGTGCAGAAATGAGCCGGGAGCGGTCCTTGGGTATCTGGGTGCGCTGGAGTGCGGGATGGTACCTCTTCTTCTGGATGCGAACCTGCCGGATGAACAGCTGCAGATTTATCTGGAACGCTACCGTCCTGCTTTTTTCTGGACTTCCAATGAGTGGGCGGCAGATCATCCGGGATTGCTCCGGGAACAGCATTTGGAACAGTATACATATGGCCTTTGGACAACAGGAAATGATCCGTATCCGGTTGCGGATGAGCTTGCTCTTTTGCTTGCAACATCCGGAAGTACAGGCGATCCGAAACTGGTTCGCTTAAGCAGAAAGAATCTGGAGTCCAATGCGGCATCCATTATGGCCTATCTGCATCTGAATGAGGAGGAACGGCCAATCACGACGCTGCCCATGCAGTACACCTATGGTCTGTCGATCATCAACAGCCATCTGCTGGCGGGGGCGTGTATTCTTCTGACGGCCAAAAGCTATGTGCAGACAGAATTCTGGAACTTTTTCAAAGAACAGAATGCCACCAGTTTCGGAGGTGTTCCCTACACCTATGAAATATTAAAAAAGATACACCTTTTTGATAAGAAGCTTCCTTCGCTTCATTCCATTACGCAGGCAGGAGGACGGCTGTCTGTTCCGCTTCAGAAGGAGACCGCGCAGTGGGCTTTTTCTCAGGGGATTTCCTTTTATGTCATGTACGGACAGACTGAGGCAACCGCCCGGATGAGCTATCTGCCGCCGGAGATGTGCCTGAAAAAGCCGGGAAGTATCGGACTTGCAATCCCGGGAGGCCGGTTCTGGCTGGCGGATGAAAATGGGAAAGAGATTTCCGGCGCGGATACGGTCGGAGAACTGGTTTATGAAGGAGAGAATGTGTCCCTGGGATATGCAAAGAGTATAGAAGATCTGCTTCAGGGAGATGAGCGGAACGGGATTCTTTTTACCGGAGATATGGCAAAAAGGGACGAAGACGGTTATTATTATATTACAGGACGAAAAAAGCGTTTTGTGAAGTTATATGGAATCCGCATAAGTCTGGATGCATGTGAGGAATTCCTGCGGGAAAAGTATCCCGGTGCGGAAGCTGCCTGTACGGGCAGTGATGCGTGTTTGAAGATTTTTCTGGCAGGGGGGCCTGCTGACACGGAGGAAACTGAGCGGGAACTGGCCGATTATCTGAATCTGAGCGCGAAAGCATTTCGCTGTATCCCGGTGAGAGAGATCCCCAAAACGCCGGCCGGAAAGATCTGGTACGCAAAGCTGGAAGAAATCTGATAAAAAGGAGAAATCCATATGGAACGTTATGGACATCCGTTTGCGCAGGAGCAGGCGGAAAAGGATGTGAAGATGACGGAAAAGATGCTGGAACTGACCGGATATCACAGAGAGAACTGCGCTCCTTACCGCCGGATGCTGGAGGCCGTCGGGTATGAGGCCGGTACGGTGAGGCATTATGCCGATCTGCCTTTTCTGCCGGTACCTTTATTTAAGAAGATCCGCCTTTCCAGCCTGAAAGAGGAGGAGGACTATACGGTGCTGACCTCTTCCGGTACGGGAGGACAGCAAAAATCGCAGATCATTCTGGATGGGGATACCCGTGCAGCGCAGCAGCAGGCGCTCGCCGCGATCGGCGTAGACTATCTTGGGGGAAAGCGTATGCCGATGCTGGTGATTGACTGCCCTTCGACGGTGAAAAACAGGCATCTTTTCTCGGCCAGAACAGCCGGGATTCTGGGGTTTTCCCTGTTTGGGCGAGAGCGAACCTTTGCGCTTCGCGATGATGAAGATCTGTCTTTGGATCTGAAGGCAATCGAAAGTTTTCTGGAGCGCTTCGGAAATGAGCGTTTCCTGATCTTCGGGTTTACATCTCTGGTGTGGAAAAATCTGGTTTTGGAATTGCGGCGAAGAAAGATTCGCTTTGACCTGTCAAACGGCGTACTCGTTCATGGCGGCGGATGGAAGAAACTGACAGACCAGGCTGTATCAAAGGAAGAATTTAAACAGACTCTATATGACATGTGCGGACTGGAGACTGTCATCGACTATTACGGGATGGCGGAACAGAGCGGGAGCATCTTTATGGAATGCCCGTGCGGGCACCTGCATTGCTCGGATTACTCAGCCGTGCTGATGCGAAGACCACAGGATTTTTCGCTCTGTGAAACCGGGGAGACCGGGCTGATCCAGGTGATGTCTGTGATTCCGAAGAGCTATCCGGGACACAATCTGCTGACAGAAGATGAAGGAAGGATTCTGGGGGTGGATGACTGCCCCTGCGGACGAAAAGGCACATATTTTGAAGTGCTCGGGAGAGCGAAAAATGCGGAACTGCGCGGGTGCAGTGAAATGGCTGTGAGATAAAAGAGAGGATGCTTAACCATGATACAGGATAAAAACAACAGCTGGCCGGAAGCGGTGACCTGGCTTGCGGGCGATGCCGTGCAATGCGGGAAGATCAGAGAACAGAAGGCGAAGACGCCTTTTTCGGAAGAAACCATTGCATTCCTCGATGCATTCTCTGTGCTTCTTCGAAAAAACGGGCAGATCCGAAGTTCCATGCCCGATGTCATGTCTTATGCTTTCTGGATCCGCAGAGCGAATCTGGAACAAATGAAAAAGAAATATGTAAGGCACGGTGAAATCCGGATCGGCAGAAGAGTCAGCCTGCATTTTACTTCCTCCAACATGCCGGTCCTCTTTGCCTTTTCCATAACAGCCGCCCTGCTGGCGGGAAACAGCTGTATTGTGAGGCTGTCGAGAAAGGATTCGCAGCAGGAAAAAGTAATCATTGAGACGTTAAAAGATGTCATCGGACAATTCCCGGAGTGGCGGGG
>AUXO010645724.1_pt1 | contig 11062 bp, 14 predicted proteins | sample 768731 | NCBI WGS metagenome assembly AUXO01 (sample SAMN02715735, study PRJNA202380) | gut metagenome | biome: sheep rumen | host: Ovis aries | place: New Zealand: Palmerston North
TTTTACATGGTCTGGAAACCATTCAATTATTTTTCCTGTTCGCATGGATTTAATATCATACGCTGATGGATTTTTTAGATTGAAAGTTGTGTCAACAGGAACTACCGCAACATAACCTTCATCTAGCATTGACATTACTAAATCCTGTATAAAAGATTTTGATGTTTGGTCCTTATTACTTTCTATTGTAAGACATGTATTAAGGTCTGTATCCATCGTCTCAATGTATTTATCATCTTTATCTACTTTTACATGTTTGATGTCTATCAATGAACAATCTACTGCTATTCTATTATAAATAGAGTTTATCATTGTTCTATCTTTAGCTGTAGAAAAGTGAGGTCTATACGGATTTAAAAATGAGCCATATCCCATATAAGTAAATCCACGGTTGGAAACATATTCGTCGTTGGAGTTTTTATCCATAAAAACGTTCCAAGCATGTTTTAAACGGTTAAATACGCCCATTTATGTTCCTCCTCCGAACTATTTATTATTTTTCTTTTTTGACTTTTCATCAATATTCATAGCATTAAGGCCAATAACAGAAGCTGAAACACCAATAGCAGCTATCGCTCCAATTATTTCAAGAGCCTCCATAGCAATTTTACCTTTGGATGGCTTTTGCTTTAATTCACCGACAGCTCTAGCGTAATCTGTTTCCAGATTTTTTCTGTTGATAACCTTTCTCATATATTCATCAGATAGCTCGTCATATGATGGATGACTTGATACCTGATAATTATATCTACTTGGTATAGCTTTTTGAACTGCACTGGTTGCATTTTTAGTTTCTTCAGCTACGGTCTTGGCCATCTTAAAACCCTTTGGGTATCTACCAGAACCTGGTCCACCATGCTTTATGAAATCTTTATCTACAAACCAACCATTGAAATAGCTATGTTTTAATAATGATTTCCAATCAGTTATTGGTGCTACTGAACCTGTAGGTTTATATGTTACTTTAGGAATTATACCTGAAATACCATTACCTGTGTTCTTACTCCAACTTATTTTATTACCAGAACTTAATAAACTAGATGGGTCAGATTTAATAGTTGCAGGTTTAATTATATCTTTAGCTAGAACTTTTAAATTTAAATTATCAGTAATAGCTTTTCCTTTAGCAGCACCTGTTTTTATTTTTTTACTAGATACTTTTTCAGTAAAGACTTCTTTAACCTTTGATTTAGCTTCTTTAGTTACTTCAGGGGTGGTCCTTTAACTTATTTTTCTGGAGCATCTCACGCATTTTAATACGTGATTGACCTTCGGCAAGCTTTAATTTGTTAGCTCGAATATTATTCATAATACCTTTTGCTGCTGCTGCACCAATAGCAACTAAGGCAGCTGCTGCTAGCACACGTCCTCTTCGTCTTTTTGACTCATGCTGACTTGCTTGCTCATTTAACGCTTTCTGCTGCTTGAATTGCTGATTATTTAAAGCTTTCTGTCTTTTGAAATCAGCCTTCTTTTCCTTTTCAGCATAGCGTCTCTTACCTAAGTCTGTAAGTTTACCATTTTCATCGTAATACTTACGAACTCCCCAGCGTTGACCTTTTACACCATGATGTGCAATGTAATCACCCATTTATTCAAACGCCTCCTTATTTCTTTTATATGCTACAAACGCGTCCATCAATGCTGCTACATTATCAATTTTAGCGTCGTAACGTTTCTTTAATAATTTCTTATTACCATTAGTATCTTCAATTACAATAGCATTACCCATAGTGAAACTCATCAAACTTTGGTCGAATCTTATCATATTAGACTCTGTTAAGTTTTTGATTTCACCTAATGGAACAGATTCTGTTTTTGCTCCTTGTATTACTTTCTCGATACCAAATGGTCCATTTTCATTTTGCCAACGTTCTACGAATTCCTTAGCATTATACGGGTCATAACCTAAACTTATTACTTCGTAGTTATTTTCTGCAATATGACGGTCTAAATCTTCATATACTTGCATCATATCTAATATAGAACCATCTAATACTACTAGACTTCCTTCATTTAAGAACTCTTCATACTTTAACCTTAAGGCACTTGGTAATTTTGATAAAGTTAATGTAGTAATATAGCTACGCACTTTAACTCCAAATGTACCATTCGGTAGGGGAAATAAGAAAGTGAATGCACAGAAGTCATTACCCTGTGATAAGTCTGCTCCTAATGAGCAAATCATATTCCAATATTCACGTTTCTCTGTAGGAATAGTTTCTTCATATGTAAAGAAGTAAGTATAACCTTCCATCGGTAAATTAAAACGCTTGGCAAGTATCTCATTTCTAGCACTAGGTACCTTCTCAGCTCGTTCAACGTCTAATTGTATCGTTTCGTAACTAACAGTGTGCCCAATGTTAGGATTAGCCTTTATCCAACATTCTGGTTTACCAACTTCGTCTATACTATCTAGTTTATAGTACCATATTGATACGTGAGGGTTTATGTATTCACCCTTAAGTATACTCATTAATTCCATCTTAATACTATCTCCAGGTCCGTTTCTTACTGTTCCTTCTGAAGATACACAAACTATTAAATAATCATCGATTTTAGCTGCACCTTGTCTTAATGCTGGTCTTACATCTTCTCTAACATCTCCAGAAAGCCACTCATCAATTGAAACAATTTTACATCTTGCACCTTGTAGTTTGTCTATACTCATAGGTCTTACTTCTATAAGAGAATTTGTAAGTCTATTTTCTATTCCTTTTTTAGTTGATACTAACATTTGTCTATCTGCTTTATCGCCTGTTGTATTGAACTTGCTACCCATTGTAAGGAATTTGAATAGAGGGCCTCTAGCCCTTGTGATTGCGGTACGGATAGGTGACATAACCTCATCAGCCTGTCTCATTGTTGGAGCGGTTGTTATTTGGTCTGTCGCTGTTTTATCAACTGTTAAATGGTAACTTTGTATTATTGATTCATATACAGATTTTGAATTACTTCTTGGAATTATTAGATATTGTTCATTTATTAGTCTCTTTTTTACAGATTTTGTTTCGTAATGTCCAGTATGACCTTCAGGGTCTGGGACATATACGCTACGTTCTTCGAAATAGTACCAACCATATATTTGTTCGAGCCATAATTTGAAACTATCTAGTAGCCACAAATCAGACCCGTCTGTTAATGTTAATTCTCTTTCTGCAAATTTAATGATACCATCTACTGCTTGGTCATCATAATATACACCTGGAGATTCGATTAATGCATCTATACGGTTCATTTCCATTTCTATTGTTTGACATACAGGTATTTCGCCACGTATAACTTTGTCTCTAAATTCACCGTAATATTTTGGTACGGCTGTATTAGATAGCATATGGCATCACCTCTAATCTACTTACTGTCGTTTTCAGTATAAAGGCGATATGCGCATTCGTTGGCAAGTTTCTCATAACTATCCTTAGTCGATGACGACATATTGGATGAGTCGAAACCAATTTTAACTTTTGAGAACACAAACAATTTTGCTTGGTTCTGCTTATTCACATTATCCCCTAAGAAATCAGTCCAGGTAGCGGTTTCATCTTCAATAGCAAACCCATTCTGTTGATTACCTACACCCATTTGCACTAAATCTGCTAATGCAGAATTTATGTGAATTATTACTTCAGGGTCAAACGTAGTATCATCTTCAGGAATACCAACCAATCTCTTTATGGAGGCTAATATACTTTCAGTAATTTCTGACATTTAGATATCCTCCTTTATAATTTCCAAGGACACGTGTCATTTGGCGTCCTTTCAACAAATTCGTATTTCTCTAAAATTTGGTCATCACCATAATGTATTGCATTGTGTGTTTCTAGTGATACGCATACTAAATTGTTAGGGTCAACTAATTTGTCACTATGTTCAATTACATCTTCTTTTGAAATAGGGTTAATATGATGAATATAAATACTTCCTTGGATAGGACGGTCTGGACAACCTAAGTCACATCCGTTATCTCTTACTATAATATGATTACGTAATTGTTGCCATTCTCTTGATTTGTAGAATTGCTGATTTAAATATCTTTCAAACCCAAAAGTATCTTCTGCTACTTTAGCATTTTGTTTAAGATATCGATATCGTTCTTCAAATGTCGTGAATTGGGCCATCTCGTTGTAACTAAGGCAACATATCGCCATACAATTCATCTTTCTCCATTTGTGTTACTTCATCTTCATCTATTTCACCAGAATATATACCCATTGAACGAATAGCTTCAGCATATAAATGATTTTTCTCCTTTTGTGAATCATATGCATCAGCTTTTGCCTTTAATAGTTTATTTTCATTAATTAGTTTCTCTTTTTCAAGGTCACGTTTGTCACGTTCTAAACTAACCTTAAGAAAATGCGCTATTAATTGTGATGATGCAGTACCTTCTCTTAATTGACGTTCTGCATTATCATAAGCTAGGGCAATGAGCTCATTCTCTCTAGCTTCAGGAGTCAAATAGGGTGTTCCTGTACCAGAGTTAGTTTTACTTATAATAGTCTTTTTACCCATTTTATCCTCCTTACTATTTAGTCTCTATTAATTACCCTATAGAATACACAAGGTTACATCCAGTTTCTATCTAGTTATAAATGGCAAAGGAGAAACCAAATATGACATATTTAATAAAGTGAAGGATAAGGGCTTTACTAAATGATATAACTTGTGTACTCAATAGGATAATTAATGGAAACATTTTGACCAAAAATTACCCCCGGAGATTTTTCTAAGACCGCCGCGATGAATAGAGGGGAGATGTTTTTACGACCCCCCCCGGGGTACCTTAATCTTCATATACCTTTTTATAGTATACTCCAGACTGATACTTGCTCATAACACCATCTTTAATGACAATGTCATAAGCTCTTTGTAACTCGGCTTCGTTCTCTTCCTCGTTGAGAGCGTCTGATACACAGGCAATAGCGGCAACACGTTCTAATGTAAAGTAGCCTTGTGCTACATCATACTCATACCATTTGTGGAACTCTTTGAACGGGTTGTACGGATTGTCTGATGTTGTTAACTTGCATGCTTTGTTCATTAGTTGTTACCTCCTTCTTGACTGTATTTAACAATTGTTGATACAGAAACTCCTAATTGCTTAGCAATCTCTGAATTAGTGTATCCACTATTAATCATACTATGTATTCTTCTAACCTTAGTATCTGATAATGCAGTAGTTGGTTTTGGAGTTGCATAGTTTCTAAGTACATCCTTATTCATGTATCTGAACATATCAGCAAGTTTAGTCTTTGATATAGCATTATGTTGAATAGCTTCCCATAATCTATCAGTTAAGACTATTTCGTTTCTCTTAGCACCAGTTTCTATTCTGGCTTGTGTAATAAGACGTTGTTTTAACTTCTTTTTCTGTTCATCTTCCATGTGTGGATTGTCTTTTGTAAGAATCTGATAACGATTAGACGCTATGATTTGAGCCATTTGTTCTTTTGGTCCATTAGCTTTCGCTTTCATATACTCTATGTCTAATGTTTCTCTTTCTTCTTTGTACTTCTTATATGCTTCTGGGTCTCTTTCAGGTATTGTTACAAGTAAACTTTCTACACGGGCTTGATTTGCTAAGTGCTTTAAATAATTGGCGTAATCAGCGTATGCATTCTCTTGTTTAGTTCCTGTAGATAATGTATAAGCATCATTTGTTTCTGCCATCTTTGTTGACTTTGTAACGGGCCAACGAGGAACTATCTTTTCATTAGTAACTTTAACTCGTTCATTAGTGTCTGGATTAGTATAGTATTTATCACCTTTATAGTCAGTAAATACAGATACTTCAATAGACTTACCGGCGGCATTCTTAATCTTTGCCTTCTCATACATGCGATTAGTATTATGATAGAATTTCTCTCCTGTAACAGGGTCAAAATCAACTTTCTTAACATTACCACGTTTAAGTACTTCACCAGTTTTATCATTAACATAAACATTATTGTCTGGATTATTATCCTTCTTAAACATAGTTACTGGGTCACCAGTTCTCTTATCAAATAAAGCTCCTTCTTCACGCTCATCAAGTCTTACTTCTGACTTCTTAGCAGATATAAGTGTTCTTGCTGGTGTGTTCCATCTATGAGTCTTTTCATTCCATACACCTTGATACTTACGTTGTAATTCTTCAATGCCGTTATCAATATATGATTGTTCATAGTCTAATACGTGCTTATTAGCATCAATAACAACCATTGAATGCTTAACAGCTCTTGTTAATTCAGATGTTGTAGCACCTTGAAGAGTCATATCTGTAATAAGGTTAGAAACTTTACCCATTTCTATTCCTTCATTACGTTTAGTTAAATATCTGAACTCTTTATCTCCTCTAAAGCACCTAGTATTTCCATCTTCATCAACATATGAATTTGTAGCCTTATATAATGCCTTAGGGTCGAAATTTTGTAAACCTTCTAAAGCTCTTGTGGATTTAATATCAGATTTATCCGTAATCGGAATAACCATTACAGTATCTCCGTCAAAGTCTGCTCCTGATAATCTTTCTGCTGCTTTACTAGTAATACCAATTGCATCTGGTGCATTTGGAGTAATACGCTCTATACCTTCTTTATTTCTATTATTTACTACTAATTTAGGTATTTCGAATGTTCCAGCATGAGGATATCTTACTAATGCTACTTCTGTTCCATCTTTATAATTTGGAGCGTAGCATTCATTCTCTTTTAACGTAGTTAAAGGTAATATAACTTGGAATCTAGTACCAGCAAATGATGCAGCTTTTAATTCTACTGCTGCAGAATCCATTTGGTCTGCAAACTCTTGCATCATCTGTTTACGTAATATAGGGTTAGTTATTTCCTTAATCTCATCGTATTCATTCTGAGCTTTTATCTTAGATAACTTTAGCTGTTGATTAATTAGTAATTGAGGTTGCTTAGATAAGAATTGTGGAGATATCTCACTTGACCATTCTCCCCAATCTCCAGCTGAAGCTCTCTTATTAATAACTGAAAGATGTGCTTCGCCATTCTCATCAATCCATTCATGTTGTCCGCCTTCTTCTTTTATAGCGGAACCGAACGGATTCATAGGGTCATCTTTCTTAATATGTTTTAATACAGTATTATTCTTATCTTCACCTAAAGCAGGAGTACCAATATGTTTATTAGTATTGAAGACAATATCTTTTCCTTCTGGAATATCATCAGAATATACTGCCATTCCCTTCATATAATGAGTTCCGTCAACTAATATACGAACTTGGGCATACGCAGCACCATCTAATTCAATATCTTTTAGACCTCTACGAATTTCAATTAATCCGTCTTTCTCTAATCCACCTTCTTCAGCATATCTAACCATCATTCTTTTACTATCTAAAGATGCAGGATATCGGAATGCCTTTTTGAAATTATCAGTACCATCTTGATTAGGAAAGTTCTTATAATCAACTATAGATTTTACATTACCAAATCCGTCTTTGTAAATATCAGATTGCTTAATATCTGGTGTTGCTAAAACCATAATCTCAGTTGAACGATTAGGATTAGTTACTTGAGGTACTCTAGCTTTATATAAATTATAGCCTTCTTCGGTACTTAGAACATCAATAGCCATATTTAATTTATCTCTAGATACATTAAGTGGTATTTCTGTACCTTTTCCTACTAATATCATTTTCTTTTCATTAACTTGGTCTCTTAAGAAATCAATAGTTTGTTCTGTAATTTGCTTCTTAGCTTCTCTGTTAGATTTCAAATATAATCTTACAGTAGATTCAGGCATGTTTAATTCTCTTGCAATCTGAGTTTTTGTCATGCCATCATTATTATACATTGATTTAACTCTTTCAGACAATGCAGCAGCTCTGTTTTCAACTGCTCTCTTCTTTAATTTTCTGTATTGTGTAGAAGATATATGCATTGCTTCACACTGCTGTGCTTCTGTAGTTAAACCTTTAGAAGACAATTCTTTAATTCTGTCAATAAAATCACCAGCGTGATGCTGATTAGGATTCTCTCCTGAACCCTGACGATATCTTCCTGAACCATTTGGGTCTCCATCATATTGTTGAGGAGTACCTTCATGCATTATATAGTCTTCTGTTAATTCTAATAGAATATCTTTTGTTAAATCCATATTATACTCCTTGCTCTATAAAATTTCTTAATTTCATTTCTTTTTCAATTACTGTATCAATATAATATTGAACCTCATCGCCTGTTGGCTCGAATTTAGCAATTTCATTATTCTGATATATCCTTAAATCAATATCAAAGTTATGAGGGTCCTGATTATACTCTAAACAGAAATATGCGGCATAAAGTAATAGTTGTTCAAAGTGAGCTTGAATAGCTCCGGTCTTTAAATCAAATATCTTTAACTTCTTACCGTCAAAAGAAATAGCATCTGATGTTCCAAATGCATTTTCTGTGTAAAATAGTAACACTTCTGAAGACATTCTATTATCTATAGAATCATTAACGAAATTCTTTAGATTACCAATTATACGATTAATGTCATAAACATTATCTGGAATATAATTGTCTTTTAATGTCATAATTATAAGTGTTACATCATCGTCAGAAAGTTTTATTCCTCTTTTAATACACTTACTGGCTAGTTCATGAATTATTGTTCCTACATCATTGGCAAATGAGTTTTTGTATCTTTGTTTTAATATCTCATCTGACCACGCCATCCAATGATATTGGGACGCACTTAGGAACGCATGTTTTCCTTCAAATTCTGGATGTTTATTCCAATACATCTTAATCCTCCTTATTACATATTCATAAACTCAAATAACTCATCTATGACTTCATCTTCATTATCACCAGATATAAATCTACCATAACTCATATAATTAGCTTTATTAACATAGTGTTCTTGATTAGGTTGTCTAGATGAATCTTCATGCCTTTTAACTTCTAGCATGGCCCACTTATCTTCATACATAACCGACAAGTCAGGTATACCTTGAATATAATTAGGGTCATTCTTTAAAACTATAGCACCAGGCAATCGTGCTTTAATTTTATCAATTATCCTTTTCTGAATCACAGATTCTTTTTCTTCAGCCATTTTATTATCTCCTTTGAATTTAATTGAATCTTTAATTGAGCTATCGATATACTAACATGCTATAGTGAAGGGAGCAAAGACAATATTGTCATGAAACATTAAATAACATAAAGAGGTATTTTTATGAAGACAATAGAATCAATATATGAAAGGATGGTGTGAAATTATATTACTCTACTGATTTAACATTTCTATTATGTATATCAATAACTCAACTAAAGACTCAATATAAATAAAACGGAAAAGAGTTTGTAAATATTCCTAACATCTCCGCTAGCAATAAATATAAACTCTTTAATATTACAGTTTGCTACTTGTCGGCACTAAGTGTGCTTTCTTTCACTTACACCATAATATAAGAAATAGACCACAAACATTCGAGTTTCCTATTTCCTTCATAAAATAGTTTGTTTTTTCTGCGATTTGCCTAAATTTGCATAAAAATTGACGAAAAATGGGTTTGTGTCGTTTTTTCATAAAAAATGGTAAAAAACTTTTGAAAAACAAATTTTTAAAAAATTTAATTTATAAAACTTTTTGGACAAAAAATGGCAAAAATGGCACAAAAATGGCACAAAACCCAAAAATCATCGAATTTTACCCTAAAAATGCCCAAAAATACCCCAAAAACAGCCAAAAATGGCCTAAAAATGCCCAAAATTCTGTGTCGTTTTTGTGTCGTTTTTGTGTCGTTTTTCGATTTGTGTCGTTTTTTTCGCGATTTTTGCAAATTTTCACATCACCGACTAACACGAATTTTTCACAAGTTTTGCATAAAAAATGACACATTTTAAAAAATGGCACAAAAATGGCACAAAAATGGCACAAAAATGGCACAAGATTTTTCAACGAATTTTTACCAAATTTTCACCTAAAAATCATTAAAATTTCCCTCACAAATCACCAAATCCCCTCAATTTTTACAAAAGAAAAAGAGCTTGCGGAACATCCTACAAGCCCAAATTTCTCTATAAATTATGCTCTTTTACATAATCTAAAAGCTCTTCCTCTGATTCAAACTCCATCTCATCGAATCCTTGTCCAGTTAATATCCACGTACCTCTTTCTGATTCATAGTGGAATAACATTCCTGGACCTGCTTCAAAGACAGCTATATCTTCAGAAGTATTATCAAATATGTTTTTCATAACTTATCATCCTCCTCATAAAGAGGCATGCAATTTACGCGATTAACGCCAATACAAATATACCTATAGAAGCTATAACTGATACCACCATACAAATAATAGTAATAACAGTCATGACTATTCTTAAATTACGCGCCTCATAAGTGGTCTCATCTCTGTAACTCCATAACATAAAGCGCACCATAAACATAATAATTATAGCAACAAAATTAATTAAACTTAATATAATCATCTTTTCTCTTACCTTTCTTTTTTCTTATTTTAGTTTGCTTCATTGGTTTATGCATACCAAGAAATTTCTTGCAGTCAATACAATATTCTCCAGAATATATACGTACACCACACTCTACACAATATCGTTCATTATTACTCATTGAACATTCCCCTTATATAATTTATTTTGCTGATATAATAATTGTAGCATTACCAGTAACATTAACACTACCATTATCAAATCCCATAGCATAAGTCTCCTTTTCTAAGAACCTAAATTCTATGATTTCTGGATTGAATCCTAGACTTCTTTTTAAAAGCCCTTTTAAGGCGTCTAAAAGCTCATAATAGTACTCTTCACGCTTACTCTCAGACACTCTAGCGTCCCCTACTAATTTAATCCTATTTTCGCCTATTAAATGTGTTTGAGGGGTATTAATAGTATCATTAACTAAATATAATAATGTTAAGAATCTATCAACACTAATTATAATATTAGTGTTATTAAACCATGCTTTAGGCAGCATAGTCTCCTTAATATGATTAATATCTATCTTAGTCCATCTTAATATAGCAATTCTAGTTAGAGTATCATCATCAATAGTGAATATGAAATCCCTAGTGCATTCCTTTTTAGTCATGCTAGACGC
>AUXO011892214.1_pt1 | contig 11062 bp, 8 predicted proteins | sample 768731 | NCBI WGS metagenome assembly AUXO01 (sample SAMN02715735, study PRJNA202380) | gut metagenome | biome: sheep rumen | host: Ovis aries | place: New Zealand: Palmerston North
TCTAATCTATGAACTTGTAAATTTAAATTTTGTCTTGTTTTAGTAGCGTTTAAAGCATGAGATCTTTTATTTTTAACATTACCAACTCTTGTAGATGCATTAACTGCCATATTATCCCTCCTTTGGTTTCTATTCGCTCTGCTTATATAATTTAACATAAAAACCTAATAAAGTCAAACAAAAATCGTTGTAATTCCAATGTAAAATGGAAAAAATATTACTTAAAATGATTATAAGTATAAAAATAATATGTTATTATAAGATAGAGGAGAATATATATGAAGACTAAAATAGTAGCAATAATACTTTTAATAATATCAATAGCTTTAATTGCATATGGCTTTATTATAGGTAATAATAAAGAAGTGAAAAACACTTCATCAGCCAATGAAACAGTAGAAAAAGAAGAAACTACGGAAGAAGAAACAACAGAAGAAGAAACAACTACTAAAGAAGCAGCTGATATGAAATTTGAAAGAATGAGTGATTCATTTGATGATTCAACTTTTGATGAAAAGAAAGTGATTGATTCTGAAGCAAAAGGTTACACGTATGAATTAATTGATACTAAGACAAGTAAAATAACAGGAGTAGGAGTAGATACTAGTAAAAATATTGGTATCATAAAAATAAATTGGGGTAAAAATGGCTATGATATTGGTAATGAGTATAATAGATTACAAACAGTAGAAATAGATGGTTTTAAAGGAAAAGTAAATTCTGGTTATCTAGGTGGTTTTGGTCAATCAATTGGCGGAGAAGTAGCTTTCTTCATAATGAAAGACAAAACATTAGAATATGCTAGATATAGTAAAATGTTATTAGCCGTAAAAGCAGAAGATGGTACTGTTGCATCAGATGGAGTAGTAGATGGTATAACTGATGTAGTAGCAATTAGACAAGCTAATTATCATGCTCCACAATCAACAGGAGCAGTAACAACTTTAGCAATCAAAGCAGATGGTACATTCTATGATTTATTATTCCATATAAAACAACAATAAAGAAGAGAGTAATCTCTTTTTTTATTTTATATATTTTATGATAAAATAAACATAAAGGAGGTATTATTATGTTTATCCCATTATTTAATAAAAGTAATTATTCATTACTTTCATCACTACTTAAAATAGATGATTTAATAAAATATGCTAAAGATAATAATATCTCTAGTATTGCTCTTACTGATACTAATATGTATGGAACAATGGAATTTATTAAAAAATGTAATAGTAATAATATAAAACCAATTATTGGATTAAATATTATTTTAGAAGATATAAATTATGTAGTTTTAGCAAAAAACTATAATGGTTATAAAGACTTATTAAAATTATCTACTATTATTAATACATCTAAATTAGAATTAAATGATATCAAAAAACATAATAATTTAATATGTCTAATTCCTTTTAAATATTTAAATAAATATGAAGAATATAAAAATATCTATCAAGAAATATATTTAGGTTATAGTAATAAACAAGAAGAAAAAGAAGCTTTAATAATTACTAAAAATATTATATTCTTAAGAGAAACACTATATCTAAATAAAAATAATCAAGATATATTACCATATCTATATAGAATAAGAGATGGAAAAACTATACTAGATAATATGGACTATGATATAGAAAATCATGAATTAAATATAAATAACTTATTAGATTTAACTGATAATCAAGGCCTAATTAATACTTTAAAAATAGCAGACTCTATAAATGTAGAATTTCCAGCTAAAGAATTATTATTACCAATTTATGATGTAAAAGAACCTGAAAAATACTTATTTGAATTATGTAAGAAAGGTTTATCTAAAAGATTAGGTGGAGAGATACCAAATAATTATAAAGAGAGATTAGCATATGAATTAAAGGTAATAAATGAAATGGGCTTTCCAAATTACTTCTTAGTAGTATATGACTTTATAAAATTTGCTAAAAAGAATAAGATTCTAGTAGGACCTGGAAGAGGTAGTGCTGCTGGAAGTTTAGTAGCATACTCCCTAGGAATAACAGATATTGATCCATTAGAATATGATTTATTATTTGAAAGATTCTTAAACCCAGAGAGAAAAACAATGCCAGATATTGATACAGATTTTCCAGATAATAGACGTGATGAAGTCATAAATTATGTAAGAGAAAAATATGGAGAAAAAAGAGTATCAGGAATAGTTACTTTTGGAACATTATCAGCTAAACAAGTAATAAGAGATGTATCTAGAGTATTAAATATACCTACTTATAAAGTAGATTCACTATCTAAATTTATACCAGCATTTACCAAAGATAAATTAAAAGACTTCTACAATAAAAATGCTTCATTTAAAGCCAGAATTGATTCAGATACTAATTTATCTAAGATGTTTGAAATAGCTAATATATTAGAAGGATTTCCAAGACATACATCATCTCATGCTGCTGGAATTATCATGTCTAAAATTGACTTAGATGAAGTAATACCATTAACTCAAGGAGATGATATGTACTTATCAAGTTATCCAATGGAATATCTTGAAGACTTAGGTCTATTAAAAATGGACTTTTTAGGTTTAAAAAATCTAACTATTATAGATAATATTTTAAATGATATAAAAGAAATAAATAATGAAGAAGTAGATTTTAATAAGATACCATTAGATGATAAAGAAGCTCTAAATATATTTAAAACAGCTAATACAACTGGAATATTCCAATTTGAGTCTTCTGGTATGAGAAATTTCTTAAGAAGACTACAACCTGATACATTTGAAGATATCTTCTCAGCAATAGCACTATTCCGTCCAGGTGCTGCAGTAAATATAGATTCTTTTATTAGAAGAAGACATAAAGAAGAAAAAGTAACATATTTAGACCCATCACTAGAAAATATAACTAAAAATACTTATGGATTATTAATCTACCAAGAACAAATAATGCAAGTTGCAAATATCTATGCTGGATACACTTTAGGAGAAGCAGATATTCTAAGACGTGCAATGTCTAAGAAGAAATTAGATTTATTAAAAAACGAAGAAGAAAAATTTATTACTAAAAGTATGTCTTTAAATCATAGTAGAGAAGATGCTAAAAAAATATTTGATTTAATATTAAACTTTGCCGGTTATGGATTTAATAGATCACATTCAGTAGCATACTCAATAATTGCTTATAAAATGGCTTATCTAAAAGCCCATTATAAAACAATATTCTTTGCTAATTTACTAACTAATGTAATTGGAAGTGAAGCAAAAACAGAAGAATATATAAAAGAAGCAAAATCTAATAAAATAGAAGTAGAAAAACCAACTATTAATAATAGTGAATCAAGATATATAGTAAAAGATAATAAAATAATATATCCAATATCTAATATTAAAGGAATAGGAGTAGTAGTATCAAAAACAATAAATGATGCTAAAAAAGATGGAGAATTTACTGATATTTATGATTGCTTCTCTAGACTTTATATATCAGGTATTGGTAAAAAGACATTTGAAACTCTAATTATGGCTAATGTTTTTAAAGAATTTGAATATAATAGAGCAACCTTAATCTATAATTTAGATAGTTTATTTAACTATGCAGAACTAACTAAAGATATAGATCCATCTTTAGTAATGAAACCAGATATAGAATTTCAAAAAGAATATTCAAATACTTATTTACTAGAAAAAGAAAAAGAAGTATTTGGTTTCTATTTATCATCACATCCAATAACTTTTTATAGGAAAGATAATCCATATTGTATTTCTATTAATCAAATAGATAAATATTTCAATAAACAAGTAGATTGTCTATTATCAGTAGATAAAATAAAAGTAATAAATACTAAAAAAGGTGATAAGATGGCTTTCATAACTGGAAGTGATGAAACAGCAACTTGTGAATTTACTATCTTCCCAAAAGTATTTGAAAACTTTCAAGATTTAACAAGAGGAAAATTAATAAAAATAAGAGGAAAAGTAGAAAGAAGACTAAATCAAATACAAGTAATAGTAGAAAGAATAAAATATTTGGAGGAAAATAATGAAGACTAGAGAAAAAATATATTCAATTGCTGCTATATCTATTATGATAGACCAAATAGTAAAAATAATAATTAGAACAAAAATAAAACTAAATACAAGTATTCCACTAATTCCTAATATATTTAACTTAACATATGTAGAAAATAAAGGAGCAGCTTTTTCAATACTACAAAATACTCAAATATTCTTAATAATAATAGGTTTAGTATTCCTATATGTAATAGACTATTATATAAAAAAAGAAAAGAAATTTGATAAATTAAATATCATTGCACTAGGCTTAATAATAGGAGGAATAATTGGTAACTTAGTAGATAGAATATTACTTCATGCAGTAGTAGATTATCTAGACTTTACTCTAATTAATTTTCCAATATTTAATATTGCAGACTCATGTATAACTATAGGTGTAATATTATTTATAATAAGTATTATAAAAGAAGAAATAGATTCAAAAAAGAATAATAAAATACAAGTAGAAGAAGAAACAAAAAAAGAAAAGAAAGGGAAAAATAAAATACAAGAAGAAACTAAAAAAGAGAGAAAAGGAAAAAAGAAAAATGATAACATATCAAAAAAAAGAAAATAATTATTATTATAATTTAGAAGACTTAAATAATATAATTGATTATATAAAAAATAATAGTTTCTATAATCCCAATCAAATAAGTAGAGAATCAGTAGAACAATTACTAAATCTAATCAATAGTTTTTTAGATAATATAGAAACAAAAGAAGAAATAGTAGAAGCCCAAAGACATGAAACTGAAGAAGAAGCTAGAACTTATTTTGGAGAAGAATTTATAAAACAATTTGATGAATTATTAACAAGATTAGATAAAGAAGATACTGTAGTTGCTATTCATGGAACTACTGTAGATAATTGTCCTCAAATATTAGAAGAAGGATTAAAATATAAAGGTACAAATATCTATTCGACAGCTGTAATTCAACAAATGAATTATGGAACAGAAGATATGCATTATAGTGAATATGAAACTTTATTAAATTGGCCTCATAAACTATATAAAGGATTAGTTCTTGTCGCAATCCCTTATGAATGTACATATAAAGAAGGTTTATGGAATCACTACCAAGATGCTGACTTAAGTATGTATGGAATAGCTGATTATAAAATAAATCCAGATTTTATAGTAGGATATATTGATGTAGAAAATAAAAAAATAGTATTAAATCCAAAATATAGAAGAGAACATAACTATGAAGGATTAGAAAAAGATAGACAAATATATAGAGAAGATAAAGATCTGGATAATGATAAATATAGATCTGCTTGTATCGAATATAAAAAAGCTTTTGCTAATAGAGAAGAAAGAAGCTATTCATATCAAGCTTATGAACAAGAAGTAACATTAGAGAATCTTCCATATTTAATAGATGAATTAATAGGAACCTTTAATGGTATTAAATTAAATGATAAAAGAGTAATATCAGAAGAAAGATATAAAAAGTTATTAAATGAATTAAGTTTCATAAAAAATATTAAAAAAATATTACCAGAATTAAAAACAATAGAAGAACTAAAAAAAGCCGAAGAAGATAGTCCGTTTGGAAGTACTACATCTTCTTCAACTGATACAGATGATGTATTTGTTGGTGGAGACGAACTAGATGCTGACTGGATAGGTTTAGAAGATGAAGAAGGAACAAAATTCTATTAATAATTAAGATTATATGTTATAATACAAGTCGAATTGAGGTGATAGTGTGATAATAGTAGATGAAGAAACAAATGAAAGACTAGATTCATATTTATCTAAAAAATTAGATATATCACGTAGTAAAATCCAAAAACTAATAAAAGAAGATTTAGTAAAAGTAAATAATAAATCAGTAAATAGTTCATATCAAGTAAAATTAAATGATGAAATAGAAGTAAATGATGACTTAGACTATGAAATAAATGTCGAAGGAGAAGATATACCTCTAGATATAGTTTATGAAGATGATGATTTATTAATTATTAATAAACCATCAGGAATGGTAGTTCATCCAGCCCCAGGACATTATTCAGGTACTTTAGTAAATGCCTTAATTTACAAATATAATATAAAAACAAAAGATAAGAATCGTCCAGGTATTGTCCATAGACTAGATAAAGATACTAGTGGTTTAATGTTAGTTGCGAAAAATGATGAAACATTAGAAAAACTATCTAAAATGATATCTAAAAAAGAAGTAGAAAGAAAGTATCTAGCTATTGTAAATGGCTTAATAAAACACGATACTGGAACAATAGATGCTCCAATTGGAAGAGATATAAATGATAGACAAAAAATGAGTGTTACAGATATAAATGCTAAAGAAGCCATAACTCATTTTAGAGTATTAGAACAATTTAAAGATAATACTTTAATAGAATGTATACTAGATACAGGAAGAACTCATCAAATAAGAGTACATCTAGCATATATAGGCTTCCCAGTAAATAATGATCCAGCATACTCAAAAGGTAAAACTACTGAATTTGGTCAAATGTTACATTCATATTCAATTAAATTAAAACATCCAAGAACTAATAAATTATTAGAATTTACAGTAGAACCCCCAAAAGAGTTTAAAGACAAATTAGAAGAGTTGAGAAACAACTAAAAAGAGTTAACTATTTGTTAACTCTTTTCTTATTTTCTTCTAATGCATATTCTAATCTTTGCTCATTAGTAATATATGGATTTTCTAAACCTGATTGTAATATTTGAATAATAGGTTGCTCAAGCTTTTCATTCTTTTTAAGTTCACTATTAATATTATAATTAAAATCTAATAATGAAAAATTATCTTCATCAAAATGAATAGTATTTTTAAGCATACCCAAATTAATTAAATTCTCTAAATCACTTTTATAACTAACATCTTTTTGTAAAAAATCTGCCATAGCTTCATCACTAATAAAATAATGAAATTTACCTTGAGTACTCTTATGATCAAATATCAAAGTTTTAGTTAATACATAATTACTACCATCTTGATTTAATAATTTAACTGCAAAATCTAAAAACTCTTCTCTATGAAAATTATCAATCTTTTTAACTAATCTATCTACATCTTTTATATCTTCTCTTAATTTTTTAATTTTTTCTCTAAGTAATTCACTCCTACCAACATAAATACCAGATAATCCATCAAGAAGAGATTCACATTTTTGTAATTCTGCATGTAATAATTGACCATATCTTAATAATTCTAATACATTTAATTTATTCATAGTCCACCCCCCTAAAAACGCCTATATTATATCATAAAAATAAAAAAAAGAAAAGACTAACTTTTCTTCTTAGATAAATTATCACTATTATTAAGATTTCTAATCACTGTATTATTAAGTACAATCTCATATCTTTCTTTATCACTTATCTGTTCATTATCAAGTTTTAAATCAATAAGTTCGTATATAGCATCAATAAGTTTAGGATATTTATAAAACATATTTTTAATATCTAAACTTAAATTAAATGGATAAACATCTTTTCCTCCAAAAAGAGTAACATCTTCATTAGCATCAAAATCTAAAAAGTAAGTTAAACCAACTTCATTCTTAACATGGCCTTTTACAAATTCTGAAGAAGCTTTATCACTAACCATATAATAAGTATTCTTCTTTTTAGATTCACTCTTATCATACATCTCATCTTCAACTACTATTTTAGTAGAAACAAAATCTCCTTCAGTAAGAGTTAAAAACTTACTCATAAAATCAACAAACTCACTAGTTTTAAACTTAGCAGTCTTCATAAGTAAATTCTCTAACTTTCTAAGAGAAATATTAATTTGTCTAATATTTTCTAAATATTTATTTTGATCTTTACTATTTTTATTTCTAGCTATTTTTAATTTATCTTGTTGTATTTTCATCTTCTTTAATAGAATATCTCTACATCTAATAATATCTTTAGAACTATCAATATGCATCTTCATATTATCTCTCCATTCGCCCTTTATTATAATTATTTTTTTTTAATAGTCAACTTTACACATTAATTTGAATAATAGACAAATGTGTTATAAAATAGATATATCCTTGAAAAATCAAAGATTTTATGTTATAATATAGCCAATTTAGAGGAGAAAGTCTAAAAAAAGAATAAAGGCTATTTACTAATAGTTATTATTTTGGGGGGATAATATGCAAACTAGAGACTATACATTAAAAACTGGTCGTATAAAGACATTTCATTTGGAGGATGAGGTTGAAACTATTTTAAAAGTGCCAAGAAGCAAACCATCATCAAAAATAATAAGAACAAAAAAAGGAAAAAAAGCGATTGCTGGATTAATTGATATTGAAGCAAATCACAATCATTCATGGTATGCTGAATTAAAGGAAAGAGCAAAGAAGGACCCTAATGCTTTGGCCCTATTTTATAGAGGTACAAAGATTAGTTTTAAAGAAATGTTTGAAAAAGCAGATGAGGTTGCAAAAGCTTTATCCGAGATGGGGGTATCAAGAGGTGACGAAATTCCTGCTTGTTTAAGCAATACGCCAGAGACAGTCTATATTTTATTAGCAATTAATAAGCTTGGAGCAAAAATTAATCTTTTTAGTAATTCATTAAGTGAAGATTATTTAAATAGTATATTAGATGGATGCAGTAATAAGCTGTTTATTGCAACAGATGACGAATATAATAAATTAGAAGGAATTATTTCAAATCGAAATTATCAAAATATTTGTTTAACATCATTAGCAGATTCACTTCCTGAGCATCCTGAATTGTGTGACGAGTATGAGCCTGAGCTAGATAAATATTACCATTATGCTAATAAAGTTGAGGCATTTAGAGCTAAGGATGATAGAATAATTGATTTTAAACAAGTTTTAAGTATTGGTAAGAATAGTAATGTAGCAATAAAAGATACAGGAGTATTAGATGATGATTTTTTAATTACATATACAAGTGGTTCTACAGTATATGGTCATCCAAAACCATTAATGCATACTAATAGAAGTCTTATTACTAGTGGTAGATTCCATGACTCTGAATTGTCTGGCAATCCAGATTTAAAAGGATTAAGAGGAATGGCGCATATTCATACTGATTCTAATACAAACGTAATTACTTGTATTTCAGATAACTTAATGCAATTATGGTCTGTTGGTCTTGAACCTGAATATAGTAAAGAGACTGCATTAGATACTATATTTATTAATAAGCCTAATTATTTAAATATGACATTATCTCATTTAGTTTCTGCTTTTAAACAATATCTTGTTGATAAAAAATTCCATAAAAATGGTACAGGTAGAAAGATGCCTTGGTTGTTTGCATGCTTTGCAGTTGGAGAACCTACATCAAAAGGTGAAGAAAAATTTATTAATAAAGGTTTGCGTGTTGCTAGAGCTGGATCAGGAGTTAAGATCAAAGGATTGTCACTACCTTTCACTACATTGTGTGTAGGTGGTGGTGATTGTGAACATGGTGGTATTTATTATACTTTATGGAAGTCTTTATATGATAAGGCTAATTACCTAAGATTAAAAAATCATGAAACTGGTATGTTTCCTGAAGCATATGTACAAGTTAGTGCTTTTAAGAAGAATGATAATGGAGAATATACAGAGTGTAATTATGGAGAATATGGATTGATAGCAGCTAACTCTGCTACTACAATGTCAGGATATAAAGGAATGCCTGATAAGACTCTTAGTACTATAATTACTGACGATATGGGTAGAGATTGGATTTCTTCAAATGTTATTGGGTATATTGATGAACTAAATGGAGTTCATGTTAAAGGACGTATAGATAGTAATATCTTTTTAAAAACAATTGGCATGGAAGTACCTAAATTTGTAATAGAAGATTTAGTATGTGAAGATACAAAAAACATTTTATCTTGTTCAGTTTCAGTTTGTGAAATAGATGGAGAACAACATAATGTGATTAATATAGAATTTCAACCAGATAAGAAAAAATCAGACGAAAAAGTATTAAAAGGAATTATTAATAGATTTATTAGCAAATATAAATTTGATATTTCTGATGACTTCTCATTCAGAATTATGTCATATGAAGATTCATTTCCTCTTTCACCTTCTGGAAAAAGGGGAATAAAAGCACTAGAACAATTAGGATTAGATAATACATTTAAAATTCATAATAATGTAAAAGAACAGGAAAAAGTGTTAATAAAAAAATAACTAAAAAACAAGTATATTAATACTTGCTTTTTTGTGCTATAATTTAAAATAGGTGAATAGAATATGAGTTTAATGTTTTTAACAAGTTTATTGTACTTATTATTAATTTCAGCTATTTATTTTTCTAAAGAGAAGATTAACACTATAGAAAATAGAATCTATAGTATGATTTTAGCTGTAAATATATTTGGTTTAATTTATGATTTTTTTCAGCTTCTATTATCAGAGGTTTTAAGTGTTGGAAATCTAATTATTATTAATAAAGGATTTTTAATTTATGTAACAGCATGGGCTTTATTGTTCTCATTGTATGTAATGAATATAGGTAATAAAGATAGAATACACTTAATTAATACGCATTTTATGGTTTGGATTGCTTGTATATTATTAATTATTATTTTACCTGAAAGTTACAAAATAAATAGTGAAGGAATTCCAATTGTAAGTGGGCCAGCTCTTGTTTTTACTTTTGGATTTGTTTCAGCTATTATCATATTTTTATTGATTGCAACAATTGTCAAAATGTTTAAAAACAAAAATACAAATAAATTTAAATATATACCATTATTTGCATTTTTGATTTTTGGTTCGCTTGGAACAATTATTCAACATTTTAATCCTAACCTTTTATTAACATCTCCTGTAGAGGCGTTCATTACAATCCTTACTTATTTCTTTATTGAAAATCCAGATGTCAAAATGTTGGAACAAACTGAACTTGCAAGAGAACAAGCAGAGAAAGCTAACCGTGCTAAGACTGATTTCTTATCTAGTATGTCTCATGAGATTAGAACACCATTAAATGCTATTGTAGGATTTAGTGATTGTATTCAAGAAGCAAAGACTCTAGAAGAAGCTAAAGAAAACTCTAAAGATATTATTAATGCTTC
>AUXO010431427.1_pt1 | contig 11061 bp, 14 predicted proteins | sample 768731 | NCBI WGS metagenome assembly AUXO01 (sample SAMN02715735, study PRJNA202380) | gut metagenome | biome: sheep rumen | host: Ovis aries | place: New Zealand: Palmerston North
CTATTGAGCTAGATTCTGACCGCTCATATGTTCCTGAGCAAGCCATTAAGATTCCTGTTCCATATGACGTTGCAGCACGCTTCAATTATATGGTTGTCACTATTCCAGTTCTTCCTGGGTCAAATCCGCCTATCAATTATGAGAATAAAGAAGTTGGTATTAGACGTTGGTACTTCTTTGTAAATTCGATAGACTATCGTGCTGCCAATTCAACTGCGTGCAGACTGTCGCTTGATGTTTGGACGCAATATCAGAACGATGTGGATATTAAATATCTAATGCTCGAACGTGGGCACGCGCCTGTTGCTGCATCAGATGTTGACAAATATTTGTCTAATCCTATTGCCAATAATGATTATATTCTTGCGCCTGATGTTACTCCATCTGATTCTCAAATCGTTCGCAGCGCAAATTACATTCCATTTGGTAATGGGACAAAATACGTTTGTTTTGCTTCGACATGCCCGATAAACGAATTGCGCTCTATGGGTACAGTGACTCACAATGACCCAGAGTATACGTTTGGTGCTATCACTTATAGTGACGTTGATGCACGCTACGGTTATCAGTTGCAAGTAAACGGATTCAAAGTTGGCAATGGTGACAATTATTCTGCATTGAATGCGCATGTGCAGCCATTTGGAAGGACGCAGGATTATATTCCTAACGGTAGCTATATGTATGCGATTCCAGCAGCTAGTGCGCAAGCGTTTATCACAAAGGTGATGAACGATTGTCCAGTTTTCTTTAGAACCGTTTTGGCTTGCTTCATGGTTGATGCAGACATGCTAACTTTTGGTACTTCTGTTTCGTTTCATGGATATAAGCTACGTGAATGCGTCGGTGCAAATTCAACAGTTGACATAAAGCTGACAAAGGAAATGTTTGACTTTCCTGATGAATATAAGCATCTAGCCAAACTGTATACTTTTCCATATAGCGAAATTGAAATTACCGATAACGTTGGTGAAAGTATTACAATTCGCATTGAGAACACTGGCACAATTAAGGCGCATAAAGATGCAATGCTTGCGTATCCGTTCTTGGATGCTCGTATTTGGTTCGATGGTATAAACGGTGTTGGTTCACAGCAATATACGTGGATTGACATGAATGGAACATCCAACAAAAAACAGATGCCTAATTCTGATTGGTCAAAGGCTTGCTTTGATTTGGACATTCCATGCTATGCAATCTACATGGACGGTGAAACAGCATGGCAGCTTGATAACTTCAACAGCGGATTGCGTGGAAACGCTAAACGCGCTCTGGCTGCATATCATGACGCTGTTCGTAGCGCAAACACGGCGCGTGCAAATGCGGTCGATTCGAATAACACCATGTACGCAAACACTGACCGTGACGCAACCACGCTAACGACAAACACCGACAATACTGCAAACTGCAATCGTAGCAATGCTGATTTGACTATTGCTGCAAATACTACCAACACCAATAACTCAAATGCGACGTCTACAGAATTGACAACCACCAATAACAATGCTGCTGAGTTAAAGACAATCGGTGCAAATGCTGCATCAACTATTACAGCTAATATTGACCAGATTGTTACCGCAGCTGTTAACAAAAATTCTGTTGGCTCTGCCGCGTATGGAAATATAGTCGGCGCAACTTTGGCTGGCGTTGGTCTTGGTTTTGCAGCAGGTGGGCCTCCTGGCGCTGCGTTGGGTGCTGCGCTAGGCGCATTGGGCACAGTTGAAAGCGCTAAAATTGGCACTCATTATGCTGATGATACTGCTGCACTTTTGTTGGATGGTTCTCAGGCCAGTGTTGGAGTGGTTAGGTCTCAAAACAATTATACCGTTGGTGTGTCTGCTGCTGCGGCCGTAGCTTCTACAAATGCGGAGAACACGCTGCGCACCAACACTAATACAACCAATAACAATGCCTTTTCTGGGCAGACAGATAACACTAATGCAACTGCTAGAACTAATGCAGCAAACAATGCCGCAACGATGCGTGCAAATTCCGATGCAACACGTGACACTGGAAATGCCAACGCAGGATATACGCGAGAAGTGGGCGTATTGAATGCTAAGGAAAATCTTGAAGCTGGGCATTATGCAGCACAATACGCGCTGAATGATGCAAAGATGCGTGCTCCAATTCAGGTTACACCTGAGAATGGTAATTATCTTTCACAATATGCTGGTAACAATGGTGTACAGTTAAAGATAAAAACAATGCCGAATGGTGATATTAGGCAAATTGGTGACACGTTCATGCGTTATGGTTATGCACTAAATCAAGTTTGGGATATTGAGAAAAGTGGTTTGTGCCCAATGTCTCATTTCTGTTATTGGAAAGCCAGTGATATTTGGGTTGACGATAGGAAAAGCTCAAACAATCTGGTGCAGGAAACCATGATTGCTATTTTCATGCGTGGTGTAACTGTTTGGAATAATCCAGACGAGATTGGAAAGGTGAGTATTTATGCCAACAAGTGAAAACAATCTTAATCAGCGTAGTGTATCTGTATTGCTTAATATTTTGGAGACAACTGGTTCGTATCAGGGTATGACCGATGCAGAAATACAAAGTGTAGTTGATTATGAAAAGCAGCTATCTTATATGCAAGGTGAAACATCGCAGACTCAACAAAATTATGCAAATCATTGCGCTTCAATTCAGGCACTTACCGAAGCAGCTTTACAAGACCAGCAAATTATGCTACAATCCATTATAGAGAGGGCAAGCAATCCGCAATTGCAGGTGATACAATATGGCTAAGCGCGGTGGAAAGAATCGCTATAAAAATCGTTACAATGACGGCCGCGCTATGTGGTGGGAATCAGCCAGTTACAATCAGCGCGTATATGTATATTATCGCAATATCATTATGCAGCTTGCAATGAATCGTTTTAGGTGGATTAATCTGCCAAAGACTTGTGACGCTCGTTTTCTTGAATATACGCTCATGACAGAGGGCATGGCAACGATTGCATTTCCACCTAGCATGAAGGGTACATTCTTTTCTACTCGCGCGCAATATGAGTCAATTCTTGACGTATATGATAATCCGTTTCAGTGGGATTCTATTGGCAACAATGGGTGGCGTTTCCATTGCACTATGTTTAATGGTGCATTGGTGCGCGATAATTCGACTCGTTTTCCGCTGATGGAAGGTATTAATCTTTACGCGCGCGAATTGGCACAGATTCGCATTACAAAGAATGTCAATCGTTTTCATCAGAAAATGCCTGTTGTCTGGTTGGTGCCAGAGGAGCGCAAGCTCGATGCAATAAATATGGTTAAACAAGTTGCTGGTGGTGAGCCTGCCGTCTTGGCATATCCCGAGTTTGCACGCGATGTGCAGACAATGGCAATGCAAACTGGTGTTCCTTATCTTGCAGAACAAATCGCTCAAGACGAGATGAACGTCTGGAATCGCGTATATCAGATGTTGGGAATTGAAAACAGTACGCTTAAAATGGAGCGACAAACTCAGGACGAAATTCAGGCGCATAGAAATCCATCTGAGATTATTCGTATGGCATCGCTTGCTGAACGTCGCGCAGCGTGTGACCATCTTAATATGATGTTTCCTGAGTATCTGCAAGATGGGCCGATTTCTGTAGAGTGGAATAGCGATATCGAGTCTCGCAATTTCAACTTCCAGCATGATATGGTTCATCAGGCTGAGCTTATTCCCGAGCTGGCAATTGCTTCTGATAATGAGGTGATGTAAATGTCACTTAATCCAATCAATATATTTGAAGATGATTTGACTGCAAAACCACCTGACTTTCATGCTGTAACCACCATACAGATATGCGAACTTGCAGAGGATGGATGGTTTGACCTAACAGACCCATCATGGGATTTTGGCCCAAAATATAGCGAACAGCAACATGCTGAACTTTGTACCAGAATCACCAATCATTTTTGGTGGCGTGAAATTTGCGTAGTTCCGCCTGGAATTTGGAAGCAGATGTTTCTCACTCGAATGAATGAAATCATGCCCAAATTCATGCAGCTGTATGCAATGGTTGACCCTGAATCAGAATATTATCAGCCGTTGGGGCAAGAGGGAGAATACTATAAGTCTCGTAATATTTTCTCAGATTTTCCATCTACGCGTTTGGCTGGAAACGAGGATTACGCATCTACTGGTAACGACACAGAATATCAGCGCATAAAGCAGATGGACATATTGGAGCTCGCCGAGCGTGTGCGAAATTACTATGATGTTAATTCGCTCATATGCGTGTCAATTTCCGACCTTTTCTCTCAGTTGCATTCTGTAAGCATCAACGCTTGGTAAAGGAGGGTAGAAAAAATGAACTATCAGGAGCTTGTGCAAGCGATTAGCACCGTAGGTTTTCCAATTGTTTGCTGTTGTGCTTTGTTCTGGATGATTAACACAACAATGAAGGAATTGAAGGATGTAATAGCGAGTCTAACTCAGTCAATAACGCTGATGAATGACAGAATGGAGCATGGAAATGAATTGCAATGATGTTCTTATAATACTAATTGTGATTACATTCGTATTTCTTGTATTGAGTGGTTATACGATTGGTATGCTTCATATAATCAAGAATGATATCATTGACATTAAATACTGGAAGGGGGATTATACCAATGATGAAGAGTGACAAGCGTGCTCCACTTTCCCCATTCTGTTCTTTCATGGGTAGCACTCCTGTTTTGCCTTCACTTTACTGGGATGTTTATTCAGCCGAGCAGCGTTGGAAGGCAATTGGCAAACTGCTGAAGAAGCTGTGCGACTATGTTGAATACATGGGCGATGAAATAAATATCGACCGTAATACCATCAATCAGTTGCTTGCTGACTTTGAGAAGTTCAAAGAGTCTGGCTTCTTTGATTATTATGCCGCACAAATTGAGCAATGGATTCGTGATAACTTTGGTGAGGTGATGAAGGATGTTCTGAATCAGGGAGTTTTCTTTGGTCTAACTGAGGATGGATATTTTTGTGCCAACGTGGCATATCAGCTCACTTTTGTTCTTGATACGGTTGCCGATTATTCTGATGATAACTATGGCCGTCTGACAATCAAATATTAAGGAGTATCAAAATGCCTGACACTTTCACCCCAGAGCAGATTTCACAGATTCTTGAAGAGTTTTTTAATGTTGTTGGTACGCGGCAGTATATTGGTGCTCGATATGTACCTATTTTTGGTCGCAAAGACGAGCAATCTATTCAGTGGGATAATTCTAAGCCATATGAGCCATTGACTGTTGTTCTTTATCAGGGCAACAGCTATACGTCGCGTCAGTATGTCCCAACTGGCGTTGCTATTACCAATGAGGAATTTTGGGCACTTACTGGTAACTACAATGCTCAGATAGAGCAGTACCGCACCGAGGTTGAAGGATTTGCTGACGATATCGCTGATGCCACGCAGATTGCAAATGATGCATTGGCTGATACCACGCTTTTGAAGGCAATTATTCCATCCACCGAGTTTACGGCACAAAGTACGGTAAAGGATGCAATTGATAGTATTGACTCTACTGTTGATAATATCTCCAGCATTCTTCCCGAATCTTCATTCGATTCCACTAATACCGTTGCGGCCGCAATTGGTGCATTGAATGACGCACTTCCACTTGCTGACTTTGATTCGACGAACACTGTGTCGGCTGCAATTGACGCAATCAATGATGCACTTCCGATTGGCTCGTTTGATTCCACCAATACGGTAGACGCTGCTATTGACGCATTGAATGCTGAAGCTGATGCACTCGTAAATGATTCAATCATGAATGCAAAGTATGTTGGCCGAAATACTACGCCTATTGTTGACGGCACTTGGTACTCGTATTACGACGACGAATATTTCTATCCTAGTGGGCTTTGTGCCGTCAATGGAAATGTGTACATTGGTGCGCACAATGAGGGGGATTCCCGTTCAATCGTAACGCTTGCAAACAAGTCTGCGAATAATTTTGCATGGACTCGTGAATTCTCCAATGCCAATCTGGCACACCTTAACAGTATGGCATGGGATTCTCTGCGAAATCGTTTCATGCTTTCTGCTGACACTGGTTATGGAATCCGTGTTGCAGATTCTGCATTTGGAAATGTGACCATTGACAATCAGCTTTGGCCGTTCACGACTTGGGCGGGCAGAATCGCATTCGACCGTGTCACAAATTGGGGTTACGTGATTGACGATGGAAACATGGAAGGCGTCACCACGCGACATTTGTACTGCCTACAGCCAGACGCAAACGCTTTTGAGCTTATGTGTGACATTAATATGCCTACATATGACCTGCAAGATATTTGCGCTTACAATGACACACTTTTCATTGCCACAACCACTAACAGCTGGAGCATCTATCACATTAACCGAACTGATAAGACTTGTACGCTAATCGAAAGTGGTACGTTCAATAGCGTTGATGCCAATGAGCTCTATTACTTCGGAGAGTTTGAGGGCTGCGACTTTGACATTAATGGTGCGCTGTATTGTTCGTTCATTTCTGGGCCGATGTGTGTAGTCACTAGGGTTCCATATCAGGGTAATTACATCAACCCAATCAATCGTAGTAGTTTCCAGAGCATCAATCTGGTTCTCAATGCTGCTAGCCGAGCTAAGTATAAAAATGCTTTGAACGAATTGAAGTCGATTACCGAGATGACTGTCAGAGCAAACAAGAATGCACGAACTTTGACATATGGTGACACCATTGTCGAGTACGCAGCAAACACCTTCCTAAAGGACATTGAGATTGTCATTCCATCTGGCGCTTCTGTTACATTCAATCAGGCGCTGACTTGTGTCGGTGGTCATGTAACACTGGTTAACATGGGTACTATGATTTCCAATGCACGCGAGCTTTTGAGTGTATACAATGCAGCTGGATGGGTTACAGTAAATTGCGATGATAATTCTGTCAACACCTTTAACTCAGCCGAGCATCGCGTTGCCTATACGAATGCTGGCTATGGTGGATTTGTATATATTCATCATGTTCCTGATGGTTTTGCTGGCACAATCAATACTGTGGCAGCTACCAACAAGACTCTGTTTGGCTGTGGCGCAAAACTGATTACATTCTCATAGGAGAAACAATGCTGCATGGCATAGATATATCAAACTGGCAAAAAGGCCTGAAAATTCCTGAAACACTAGACTTTGCAATCATGAAAGCAACTGGTGGTACTGGATTTGTAGACACATGCTGTGACAAATGGGTGCAAGAATGTAAGAGCAAAGGTATTCTTTGGGGATTCTATCATTTCGCTGGCGATGGTTGGACTCCAAAGCCAGAGGAAGAAGCTGTGTGGTTCTATGAGAATACCAAAAACTATATAGGCGAAGGAATACCAGTTCTTGACATTGAGGATACTAGGATTTCTGATTGGGGTGCATACGCACAACGTTTTGTTGACAAGTATCATGCAATCACTGGTATCTATCCCATGATATATGCAAGTGCAAGCACATTGGGAAAATTCAATGGGTATCCTCTGGTTGAAACTTGTGGCCTTTGGATTGCTGGATATCCTGACTCTAGAATCAGAGGTATCGGAGACATTCCAAAATTCAACTATTGGACTCAGCCATGGAAGTTTGCCGCAATTTGGCAGTACTCTAGCAATGGAAAGATAACCAACTATGATGGTGCTGTTGATTTGAATGCCGCCTACATGGATAGGGATGCATGGAAACTATATGCGACTTCTGGCAACAGCGACTCTACAGAAGTTGACGTAACAACACAGTGGCCTTCAGTGAGCACTAGTGAAAGTGAAGCCAACGAAAAGAAATGGCACTTCGAGAACAGCAAAGTTTCTGTTGACGTCAAACTGAAATAGCGCTGTGAGGGGATTTTAAAATCTCTTTAATAAAAAGATGCACCCTATGTCTTGAATGGCATGGGGTGCATTTTTTGGTGCGCGAATTTTTTAAAACTTTTGGGTGAGGGGAGGGGAGGGGTGAAGCGCACGCACGCGCACGCAATATATAGGCAGACTTTCAACACGCTTTCGACAATGCTTAAATTGTTGAAAGTGTTTTCATCATCTGTTGACAAATTGTTGAAATATTTTGTTGAAAACGATTCTAAGGCCGTTTGAGCAAAAGTTTTCAACATAAGGTATAAGTACTAACCTACCCTTATGCACGTCACGAAAAAGCACCTCACAACAAGCCGTCTACCAGCGCAAACTTTAATGACAACTATGGCTAACTTATTTTATGCAGTTTGAGCGCATAAATCATGCGTTTCTATGCAAAAGTTATCAACAACGGGTATGTGCACCCGTGTGCGGCGTGAGATAGCGCCGTTTTATGTGTAGCTAGATATGCCGTGCCATAGCCTTTTGAGTGCAATTATTTTGTAGGCAAACATTTTGTGTGCTGCTATTTATTGGACAATCGTTTAGTAATCGATTGTCTTGTAAACAGCCATTCTGTATGTTGTGGAAATTGTGCAACCAAAATCAATTAAAAAAGTTCTTGCATCTAGGCGTGAAATGGCTATACTCATAAGTAAGGAACCAACACCGATGAAAGAAAATGAGGTAGAAAGATGATGAACGAAAATCAATTCAAAAGTAACTACATGGATTTCGTTAATCGCGTTGGCACGTTGGCAGATATCGCATATCGTCACGTCTCTAAGCAGTCTCAATACAATGAGGTAAAAGTCGACCGACTTGACGCATTGACAGACGCAGTCATTGATATCGCCGATATGGCATTCAATGATGGTAGCGACTATTTCATGTGGCGCTCTATCGAACACGCCGAACATATGCATAACGTATACAAACAATCCACTAACTACCACGACGCAGAGTATTTCAAGTATTATGCGCGTTGCATGAAAAAGTATCGTAACGTTTACCTCATGTGCATGACATACTAACTGTTTCACGTGAAACGCAACAAACGCCAATTAACAGAAATGAGGTAACAGAATGATAATTCTACGTATGGCAAACGATGCAGAGCATCCTTGCTTTAGCGTGAAATGCGATAGCATCACAGAAGCCATGTATTGCACACATGTGTTCGTTTGGCGTGGCAACAACGACAAACGCATAGCGCATATCATCGACACTAACGTATCATGGTGGAAACTATGCGATATCGACTATACCAGAAATGGTAGCGCAAACGCCGATTGTATGACCGATAAGACATTTGAGCGTTTTTTCCAAACAACGTTATAACAAACACAACGTTTCACGTGAAACACTGTTACGTCAATTGTGATGTATCACAAACGCCTACTTGAAATGGAGAATTGACATGAATGAGTATCTGTTGCGTCGATATGACACATATTTTAATGATGTGCGTAACGAAACAATCATTGAATGCGTAGACGATGAAACAGCCATACGTGCGGCTAGGCAGTCATTATTTCTTGCGATTCATCCAAAAGACACTGTAGAGATGCAAGTGTACCGTAAGGGTTTGTCAATGGGTGAATGGTGCATGTTTGCGGCTGTCTACTATGATGATGAAATTGTGGTGGATGATTGTTTTTGCTAGCAGAGTTTCACGTGAAACACGATTAAGAATGGAGAAATAAGCATGTTTAATATCAAGTGGAACAATGGCATAACGGATTACACAACTACGTATTTCGATAGTTTCAAGCGTTTTCACTCTTGCAACGCGGCTATGGTTGAAATAGAACACACTAGTAACGACAACGCATTGCATCACAACGTCAAAACAATCAAATACGCACTTGTATCGTATGACACGCCGATAGCCTATGTTCTGTATTATCATGACTTGAATACGAACAAAGACGGATTTAACTTGCATATCAATCGTGCTGCATATGATTGTTCATCTGCTACCATTCATCAATTCTCGCGTTTCCTACGCGAGACAATTGGGGATATTTTCACCTATCATGACGTGAAGCACTACGATAGAAAATATCCGCTTCTTAAGGACATAGCAATAGCATCGTATTGTCCTATTCATGTCTTTTGGTGTGACTCTATAGACCTACGCTATATCATAGAATCAAACACTAGTTGTGCGTGGGTAACTAACGTTGCGAGGTAAAGACATGTTAATAAACGCCGATATAACAATCATCTACATTGTAATAGTGATATCTAGCATTGCAATGTATTGTCTAGGTTCACGCATAAAGAAGCACGAACGCGCATTACATAGCGAACGACTGAAGCTCATGCACGAACGAACAGAGCTAGAGCGCCGATATCATATGTATATGTAGGAACAATGAAGATAACAACGCACAAAATTGTTCTTGCATTCAATCGGGAAATGTAGATAATAGTTAGTAAGGAAATGCACACGGCATTTCACGACCAAAGAAGGGATGAACGAAAATGACTAAGAACGTTGAGAGCGTGGAGAGCGTGGAGAGCGTGGAGAGCGTGGAGAGCGCAAAGAAGATTAAGGCCGCCGACTATATCCGTAAGGGTATCACGAACACTATCATCAATGGTTTCAAGCTGGAGGATAACAAGCCTGTTGCTGCTACTATTGAGTTTGAGGGTAACTTGAACGATGATAGGGCTAACGCAAAGGCACGTAAGGCTAACATGCTGGTAACTAGCATCGAACGTAAGCGTGTCTACTACCAACTTGAGCGTACCGTTGCAATGGAGAACGCAACCGATGCACGCGTGAACAAAGACGATATCCAATTGGGCGAGACTGGTACCACTGTTCACTATCTGCGACTGTCTGATACTAAGGTCGATGGTGTGCCTACTACTGTTAGCGACTCCATCACGTTCGACGCGCCTATGACTGAATCTCGCGCGTTTGGCGCTGCGCGTCGCGCGTGTGCTTTTGACATTCTGCCCTATGCATCAGAGCAGAACCGTAACGCAAAGTTCATTAGCCGTGCAAAGTTCTTTGAGCTGGCCGAACTTGTCAAGAACACAGATGATGCAGACAATGCAGATGATGCAGATGATGCAACCGATGCAGAAGAGAACGCCGACGCATAGCAGCAAAGTGTAACAACTGTTTCAGTTTGTTGTAATAAGTCCCGTAGTGGTAGCAGTATCGCCACTACGGGACTAACTGTTTTGAAATCGTATACAATACC
>AUXO011536740.1_pt1 | contig 11061 bp, 15 predicted proteins | sample 768731 | NCBI WGS metagenome assembly AUXO01 (sample SAMN02715735, study PRJNA202380) | gut metagenome | biome: sheep rumen | host: Ovis aries | place: New Zealand: Palmerston North
ATAGAAGATACAATATTTAATATCATTTTAGTTGATAAAAAAAGAATACACGAAATCAATAAAGAATATAGAAACGTGGATAGACCAACGGATGTTATAAGTTTTGCATTAGAAGATAACAATACGTTCAAAAATCCAGTAGCAAGGATGTTAGGAGATATTTATATTTGTATCGATATAGCCTACCAACAAGCCTTAGAATATGGTCATTCTAGAATAAGAGAAATATGTTTTTTAGCAACACATGGAATTCTACATTTATTAGGCTATGATCACATGAAAAAAGAAGAAGAAGAAGTAATGTTTAAACTTCAAGAGGAGTTGTTAAGTGGATATGAAATTAATAGATAGAATAATAAAAAGAAAAGAAATAAAAGAAAAATTAAAGAAACAAGGAAGGGGAAGCTTTAATGAAAGCGTAAAACACGCTATATCAGGAATAGAATATACCATCACCCATGAAAGAAATTTTAAAATAGAAACAGTAATAGCAATACTAGTATGTATTGCCAGTATATATTTTAAAATAAACATTACAGAATGGATGATTATATTATTAACAATAGCATTAGTACTTACGTTAGAAATTATTAACACATCTATAGAAAGAAGTATAGACTTAGTTACAAAAGAATATGCCGAGTTAGCAAAAGTTGCAAAAGATACAGCAGCAGGCGCTGTATTCGTAATGAGTATCTTTTCTGTATGCATTGGAATAAGTATCTTTTTACCAAAAATAATAAACTGGATAGGAGGAATGATAGAATGAAAGAAACATTACAACAACTATTAAATAATGCCTATACTCCTTATTTTCATTATCCCGTATCATCAGTCATCGTTATGAAAGATGGAAAAGAATTTAAAGGAGTAAATGTAGAAACATCAAGTCCAGCTGCTGGAATATGTGCTGAAAGAAATGCCTTATATCAAGCAATAGCATCAGGATATAAAAAAGGAGATATCAAAGAAATACATGTAATGAGTAAAACAGAAGATGAATGCTTACCTTGTTTTATTTGTAGACAAGCCATCAGTGACTTCTGTGATAAAGACACAAAAATTATCTCCCATACTTATACAGATCGTATAACTACTTATACCAAAGACGAATTATGTCCTTTTCCATTTAACGATGACAACATAAAGGAATTAAATAAATGAAAAGTGGATTTGTAAGTTTAATAGGAAGACCAAATGTAGGGAAAAGTACTCTATTAAACAAAATAATAGGCAAAAAAGTTGCAATAACTTCAAATGTAGCAGGAACAACTAGAAATATGATTCAAGGAATTTACCATGGAGAGGATTTACAAATTATCTTTGTAGACACACCAGGAATTCATAAACCTCAAAATAAACTTGGACGCCTACTAAATCAACAAGCGTATTATTCATTAAACGATATAGACGTGATTCTATGGATTGTAGATATCACAGAACCATTTGGAAAAGGAGACCAATTCATTTTAGATAAAATAAAAGATACAAAAACTCCAGTATTTCTAATTTTAAATAAAATAGATAAAATTCCGTATGAAAAAGCTTTACCTAAAATAGAAGAATATAGCCAAATCTATTCCTTTGAAGAAATAATACCTATTAGTGCTGAAAAAGGAAAAAATATAGAAGAATTATTACAAACTATTTCAAAATATTTAAAAGATGATATAAAATATTACGACGATAATACCATTACAAATACAAGTATAGAATTCTCTATATCTGAATTAATAAGAGAAAAAATTCTTTTCTTTACAAAAGAAGAAGTACCACATTCAGTAACATGTATATTAGAAGACATTAGTGAAGACAAATATAACATAAGAATTATAGCATCTATCATAGTGAACAGAGAAAACCTAAAAAAAATTTTAATAGGAAAAAATGGCAGTATGATAAAGAAAATAGGTACGAATGCAAGAAAAGATATAGAAGAAGAGTTAGGCAAAAAGGTATATTTAGATTTAAAAGTAAAAGTGATAGATAATTGGCAAGATAAAGATAGCTTCTTAAAAGAAACATTAGGGTATAGTGATTTCAGTGAATAAAAAAAGAAAAATAATACCATAATAACATTGGTGATAAAAATGAAAGAAGATATATGGTTATTATTTAAAAACACAGGAAAGATAGAATACTATTTAAAATATAAATCAATGAAAAAGGATAGTAACAAAAATGATAAAGAAAGTAGAAGGAATCATATATAGTACAGTAGACTATAAAGAAAGTAGTAAAATAGTTAATATATTTACCAAAGAAGAAGGACTAATAGGAACCTTAGCAAAAGGAAGTAAAAATATAAAAAATAAATTATCAGCAACCTCTAATATATTAACCTATGGCATATTTCACTTAAACTATACTAAAACAAATTTACCCATTTTAATAGAAGTGGATATAAAAGATTCCTTAAAAGAAATAAGAAAAAATTTTAATAAAACCAATTATGCAACCTTTTTATTAGAACTATCTATAGGAGTATTCAAACACGGAAAAAATAAAGAAATATATCCTTTATTAATCAGTGCTCTCTTAAAAATAAATGATAATTTTGATGAAAGAATTATTACGAATATTGTAGAATTAAAATATCTAGACTATCTAGGAATAAAACCAGTGATAAATCAATGTGTAGTATGTGGAAAAAAAGAAGATATTATAACTGTATCTAGCTATAAAGGTGGTTATCTATGTAAAAACTGCGTAGGAAGTGAATATATCTTTCATTTAAAAACAATAAGCTTAATTAGAATGTTTTATTACATTGATATATCAAAAATATCAAAAATCGACATAAACAACACAATAAAAAATGAACTTGATCTATTTATTGATGATTACTATGAAAGATATTCTGGACTATATTTAAAAAGTAAAGAATTAATTCAAAAGTTTAATAAATTAAATCAAGAATAAACCCTTAGAGTACCTAAGGGTTTATTCATTAACAAAATAAAGTCCAACACCACAAAAATATCAAAAGTAAATATTCAACTAATAAAATTAAGATATTATAAAAACAAGGTACAAATAAACTAATAATTAGCTGATAAATAGTAATAATAGGTAAAATAATTAAACAAAAAATAGAAGTATAGATTTTAAACCCAACACAACCCCTAATAAAACGATTAAAATTATTCCTCATCACACATCTCCTAGCATAATTTATGACAAGAAAAAAAATATGTTATTATAAATAGAAAAAAGTATCAAAAAAAATAATTTCTTTATCTTTTCAAAACACATAATTTATTATATAATAAATAAAGATGAGGTGACTTCGATGAATAGAAGAAAGAAAAATCAAACAAGCAAAAAATTTATAGTAGCAGGTTTATTGATATTTCTATTAATATCTATATTAGTATATAGTACTTTAACAACAAAAAAATTAAATATAATAGAATCTTTCTTTAAAGATTGTATTGTAACAGTAGAAAGAATTGGAAATAAACCCTTAAAAGGAGTAAGCACCTTAATAGATGATATAGCCAATTTAACAAATGTACAAAAAGAAAATAAAATTCTAAAATCAAATATAGAAAAAATTGAATCATTAGAAGCTGAAAACACAGAATTAAAGCAAGAACTGAATAAATTAAAAGAAGAATTAAATATAGAACACGTATTAAGTGATTATGACTATTTAAATGCTACAGTTATTAGTAGAAATGCCATCTATTGGTATAATTATTTAACCATAGATAAAGGATCACATCATGGTATCAAAGAAGGCATGGTTGTTATTAATTCAACAGGACTAATAGGAAAAATAGAAAACGTATCTACCTTTTCATCAGATGTAAAATTAATAACAACAAACGATACTAATAATAAAATATCAGTGACAATTACAAATGGAGATAAAAAAATAACTGGATTAATTAATGGATATGATTATGACAAACAAAAACTCAATGTAGAAGGAATTAGTAATACAGAAACAGTTAGTGTAGGAGATACAGTATATACATCTGGATTAGGAGGAGTATTTCCAAGTGGAATTTTAATTGGCCATGTAGAAAATATTACAACAGACGTATATGATTTATCCAAAATAATCGAAGTAAAACCTTCAGCAAAATTTGATGATATTAATTATGTAACCATTTTAAAAAGGAAAGATACAGAATGATACCAATAGTAATAATAAGTTTATTCTTTTCACTAATATGGCAAGGAATTACTTCAAATATTCTTGGATTCACATCATCAAATTTATCCATCTTTTTAACAATTTATCCATTAATCAATCTATTAATATTAATACCCCATTTTGAAAATAGCAAAAAAAATATACTAGTAGTTCTAATAGTAGGAATATTAGTAGATATAATATATGCAAACACATTTCTATTAAATACAAGTATTTTCTTGATTGTATATTATATAACAAAATTATTTCATCACTTTTTTCCATATAATGTATATACCATTAATATTAGTAGCTTAATAGGAATATTCCTATATCATATACTAAACTACATATTCTTATTAATAATTAGATATGATAATTATCCCTTAACCATGTTAGGACAAATCTTAACACATAGTATAATTATGACAATAATATATACAACTATGTTATATCTATTAATAGATTGGCTAAAGAAAAAATTTGAATTAAAAGAAATAAGATAATCTCTAAAGAAAGAAGTAATAAAATGAATTATATAAATAGAAATCCAAAAATAATATTAATAGCAGGCAAAGCACGAAGTGGCAAAAATACAGTAGCCGAATATTTAAAAAAAGAATATACGAAAAGAAATAAACAAGTAATCATCTCACCCTATACAAAATATTTAAAAAAATATATAGAAGAAATAACTGAAGAAAAAATTACAGAAGAAAATAAACATAGAGATTTATTACAAAAAATAAGTTCTGAACTAATTAAAGATAAATTAAAAAAAGAAGATTTTTATATTAGAAGACAAATAGAAGACATAGAAATATATTCATTTTTTAAGGATGTTATTATTATACCAGACGTAAGATTTCCAAATGAAATAGAAGAAATAAAAGAACAATTTAATAATGTAATTTCCATAGGAATGATAAGAAACAACTTTGAAACTGACCTAACAATAGAACAACAAAACGATATTACAGAAACAGCTTTAGACAATTATCAAAAATATGACTATATAATAAATAACGAAAGTTTCTTAAAACTAAGAGAAAAAGTAAAAGAAATAGTAATGGAAGAAGAAAGAAGGCAAAAAGATGAATAGAATTATTGCAATAGATGGACCAGCAGGAAGTGGAAAAGGAACATTAGCCAAAGCTCTAGCCGAAAAGTTAAATTTAGTAAATATAGATACAGGGGCAACCTACCGCTGTGTTGCCCTAAAAACACTCAGAAATAAAATAGATTTAAAAGAGGAAGATAAAATAATAGAAATATCTAAAACAATAGAAATAGATTTAAAAAATGATGGAACAGTATTAATGGATGGAGAAGACGTAACAAAAGAAATAAGAAGCAAAGAAGTAACTGAAATTGTATCTCCATTATCAAGTATCGTAGAAGTAAGAAAAAATTTAGTAGAAGTACAAAGGAAAATTGCTCAAAATAAAGATGTAGTAATGGAAGGAAGAGACATTACTACAGTTGTATTTCCAGAAACACCATATAAATTCTATTTAGATGCATCTTTAGAAGAACGAGCCAAAAGAAGATATAATGAAATGCAAGAAAAAGGAATTAATATGACGTATGAAGAAGTAAAATCAAATATTGAAGCAAGAGATGAAAATGACAAAAACAAAGAAGTAGGATCCCTAAAAAGAACCAATGAACAAACATACATAGATACAACAAACTTAACAGTTGAAGAAGAAGTAAATATTGTTATAGAAAGAATAAAAGAGATAGAAAATAATCAATAAGGATGTGAAACATTATGAAGAAAATGACAAGTGAAGAAATTATAAGAACATATATAGATTTTTTTGTAAAGAACGGACACCTTGAATTAGAGAGTGCCTCACTAATTCCAAAAGATGATCCAAGTGTATTATGGATTAACGCTGGTGTAACCCCATTAAAAAAATATTTTGATGGTACCATAGTTCCAAAAAATAGAAGATTAACAAGCTGCCAAAAATGTATCCGTACCAATGATATTGAAAATGTAGGTATGACAGCAAGACATCATACATTTTTCCAAATGTTAGGTAATTTTTCCGTAGGGGATTATTTTAAAAAAGAAGCCTTAACATGGGCATACGAATTATTAACTAGTAACGACTATTTTGGAATTGAAAAAGAAAAATTATATGTCACAGTATATCCAACAGATGAAGAAGCATATAATTTATGGTTAAATTTAGGAATAGATGCCTCACATATTATAAAATTAGAAGGAAATTATTGGGAAATTGGAGAAGGACCAAGTGGACCTGATACAGAAATATTTTATGATAGAGGAGAAAAATATGATCCCAACCACCAAGGAATTAAATTATTAGAAGAAGAAATAGAAAACGATCGATATATTGAAATATGGAATAATGTATTTAGTCAGTATAATGCCAAAAAAGGAGTACCAAGAGAAGAATACGAAGAATTACCTAGCAAAAATATAGATACAGGTATGGGTGTAGAAAGAATGGCCTGCATTATACAAAATACAGAAACAAATTACGAAACAGATTTGTTTATGCCAATAATAGAAAAAATAGAAGAAATATCCAACATTAACTACAACGGACAAAAAGAATTTAAAGTAATAGCAGATCATGCAAGAAGTTTAACTTTTGCCCTATCAGATGGAGCAGCATTTGAAAATACAGGAAGAGGATATGTACTAAGAAGATTATTAAGAAGAGCCGTAATGATGAGTAGGAAACTAAATATTAATCATTCATTTATGGCAGAATTAGTAGATGTAGTAATGGATAAATATGGAAATATATATCCAGACTTATTACCAAATAAAAAAAGAGTAAAAGAATTGATAACAAAAGAAGAAGAATTGTTTCATAAAACTCTATTATCAGGAGAAAAAAGATTAGAAGAATTATGTTCTAACGAAGAAAAAATAATATCAGGAAGCGATGCCTTTAAATTATATGATACATATGGCTTTCCAATTGAATTAACAAAAGAAATAGCCGAAGAAAAAGGATACAAAGTAGATACAGAAACATTCAAAACGTATATGGAAGCCCAAAAAAGTATGGCAAGAAGTAACAGAAAAGTAGAAAGTAGTATGAATCTACAAAACGAAGCATTAATTAATTTCAAGGAAGAAAGCACATTTATAGGATATGAAAAACTAGGAAACTCTACCGAAGTAATAGGAATAATGAAAGACAATGTATTTGTAGACGAATTAACAGATGAAGGATATATCTTTTTAAAAGAAAATCCATTCTACGCTGAATCAGGCGGTCAAATATACGATACAGGATACATAAAAAATGATGAAACTAAATTAGAGGTATTAGACGTAGTAAAAGCACCAAATAATCAACATTTATTGCACGTAAAAGTCTTAGATGGAGTATTAAAAAATCACAGCACAGTACTAACTCATGTACTACAAGATAGACGAGAAGAAATTATGAAAAATCACAGCTCAGTTCATCTATTACAAAAAACATTACAAGAATTTTTAGGAGAAAACGTACATCAAGCAGGAAGTAGAGTAGATGAAAATAGTTTCCGCTTCGACTTTAACTATCATGGAAGACTAAGCGATGAAATAATTCTAAAAGTAGAAAAAAGAGTGAACGAAAGAGTAGAAGCAGGTAGTGAAACAAAAATAGAATATTTATCATTAAATGAAGCCAAAGAAAGAGGAGCAATGGCATTATTTGATGAAAAATATGGAGACAAAGTAAGAATGGTTACCATGGGAGACTCTATAGAATTATGTGCTGGAACTCACGTAAAGAATACAAAAGATATCGAAAAAATTGCTATTATTTCTATTGAAAATAAAGGAGCCGATACTTTCAGAATAGAAGGAGCTACAAAAAATAATATAGATAGAATGATACATAAAGCAGCAGAACCATACCAAAAAGAGATTCTAAAAATATTAGAAAAAATAAAAAATATATTAACTGAAGCTCAAAATCAAGGAATAGAATTAAAATTTAACTATAACTACAAAGATAAAAAATATACAAGTTTCCAAGATATAATTGATTTAAAAGGACAAGTCCAAGAATTAAAAATCGCTATGAAGGAATTAGAAAAGAACTTTAAAGAAGAAAAAAAGAATAAATCAGTAAGTGATTTAACAGCATTTACAACAAATATGGAAGTAATAAATGGAATTAAAACAAATATTTCTATTCTAAAAGAATATGATATAGATTCTATGAAAAGTATTGCAGATGCATTATGCAATAAATATGAAGAAAGTTTTATCTTACTAGCAAACATAAAAGACAACCACGTAAACTTCATTTCTAAAAGCAATACACCAAAAATAAATTGCGGAAAAATAGTAAAAGAGTTATCTATAAAATGTCAAGGAAATGGCGGCGGAAGCAACAGCTTTGCCCAAGGTGGCGGAAGTGATGCTAATAATTTGGCAAATTATTTAGAAGAAATAAAAAGTAATATAAACAACATGTAAATCAATGTAAAGAAATAAAAATAAAGATACATAATAAATAGAAATATAGTATACTAAAAAAAAGCAGGTGAATTATGAAAAAATTATCAATATTATGTTTATTATGTTTTCTACTACTAAGTGGTTGTGAAAATAAAGAAGAAAAAGCAAAAGCAAACTACATGGAAGCAAAAAGTAAACTAATAGAAGAAAAAAAATGGATAAAAGAACAAGAACTGCCTTTAAACATCGAGATAGATATTAAAAGACTAGATGAAGAAAGAGTAAAATACAAAATAATTTTCTCAGATCCTAAAGAAGATATGAACAAAATAAAAATAATGGCAGTTCATAATTATTACAGTGAAGCTTTATATCCATCAATTGGTATTTTTAACAAAGAAACATCTTTATTAAAGGGTAATGATAATCAAATTATTTTAGAAGATAGCTTAAAAACAACAAAAAATATAGATGATTTAAATTTAAAATTTAAAATTTGGATTCAGTATTTAAATAACCAAAACGAAGAAAAAGAAATATATTATATACTATAATCGACATGAATTTTATTACCTATCAACTAAAATAAAAATGGTGATAAAATGAAAGTTAAAGTATTTGATGAATCTCATGAAAAAGATTTAGAAGACGAAATGAATAAATTTATAAAAGAAAAAGAACCAAAAATTATAGATATTAGATTTTCCGTATCAACATCCGTATCAGGAGAAGAACAAATATATTGTTTTTCATCTTTAATACTGTATCAAGAAGAGTAATAAATATAAGAAAAAATATTGTATTTTTAATAAATTTTGATATAATTAAATAAAGATAGGAGGAGAAATGAAAAAAGTATTACAAATAATATTAGTTGCGATAGTATCATTAGGATTTATATCTAAAGCGCAAGCCTTAACGGAAGAAGAATTAATCAATCATGTATCTGCTTCATATGAAATTGCTGGAAAGAATGTTAGAACTAAAGATACATATATTAATCAACTAAAGCAAATTCTTGCTGAAAAAGAATTATCAAGTGAAGATGCTCAAAAAATCCAAGATTACTTTGATAGTGCAAAAAAAATAATGCAAGATGGAAAAGTAACTGACCCAACAAAACTATCAAAAACGAATAGAGAAGAATTATTAGAATTGGGAAGAAAAGCGGCTAACCTATTAGGTATTAACGTATCATATGCAGACGGAAAACTAATTTTAGTAGATGCAACAACAGGAGAAGAATTAGCACCTGTAGATGTAAAAACGGCTTTAATAGTTGATGGAAAAACAAATGGCTCATTAGCTAGTACAGGAACTGATTATACAGTATATATTGCTGTATCTGGATTATCATTAGTTGCATTACTAGTAGTAGGATATAGAAAGCTAAAAGGAAATGCATAAATTCTTCTGGCAATTAATTAACCATATAAAAGCAACTATTAAAAACGTAATAGTTGCTTTTACTTTTGCACTAATTCTATTAGGAATAACCTATTTAATTCTTCAAAAGCCTATCAAAAAAACAAATGAATTAATTCAATTAATATCTGTGAACAGCACAAAAAAAGTACTAAAGAATGTAACATTAGATTTAGAAAAGCATAAATTAACAAGCTATCCATCCTATAAATCAAACTATGCAAGACTAAAAATTCCTACAATCAACATTAATTTACCAGTATATTATGGAGATGAATTTGGAATATTAAACCAAGGCATTGGACATACACCAGGAACATATTTTCCAGGAGAATTAGGCTCTATTCTCTATATGGCACATAATTCTGAAAATATGTTAAAACATTTACCAGAAGCCCAATTAGGAAGTGAAATCATCATAGAAACTACCTATGGCACATTTACATATAAAATATCTGAAACAAAGATTATTAAAGAAACAGATTGGAAGGAAATACCAATTCAAAATAAAGAAGAATTACTAATGCTATATACATGTTATCCAACAAATTCGATTGTATATACTCAATATAGATATATAGTATATGCCAAAAGAGTATAGAAAGGAGAAAAAATGAATAAAAAAATTATATCAGGAATAATTAAAATATTTTTCTCCTTCAACCTATACCTCTTGATGTTAATAGTATTATTTTATATAACAATATTTCATCAAAAAAATTTCTTAAATTTATTAGAAAAAAATAACTATTATCAAAATATATATCAAAGTATAAAAGAAGATTGGAATAATTATAGCACTAGAATTCATATTGAAGATAATCCCCTTCATCTTGAAAATTTAATTTCAATAGATACAGTAAAAAAGAACATAAACGAAATAATAAATCAAATATATCATGATAAAAAAATAGAGATTAATACCAATAAACTAGAAGAAGATATAAATAATACAATCAATGACAAAATAAATGAAAATAATATAACTCTAACAGAAGAAGAACAAATTTCATTAAATAAAATAAAAACTGAACTAATAGAAACT
>AUXO016340384.1_pt1 | contig 11061 bp, 27 predicted proteins | sample 768731 | NCBI WGS metagenome assembly AUXO01 (sample SAMN02715735, study PRJNA202380) | gut metagenome | biome: sheep rumen | host: Ovis aries | place: New Zealand: Palmerston North
GCAGTTAGAAATGAAAGCACGATTCTTACATAAGTCAAGAAATAAAAAATAAAAAAAGTTCTTGACAATAAAAACTGAATATGGTACAATAAATACAGTTAAAGAAACAAACAAACTTACAAAAGAAAGAGGTGTTACGTATGACTAAGATGACTTACGCAGTAGCTATTGACAACGCAATCAACGGCAAGATTGACGCTGAGACTATCGAGAGACTTGAGGCTCTCAAGGCACAGCTTGCCAAGAGAAACGGAAGTGGTAAGAAGGGTCTTACCAAGGCACAGAAGGAGAATGTCGGTCTGAAGAATCAGATTGTCGAGATTCTCAATGCGGACGGCATGACCGCCACTGAGGTGGGTAACGCCATCGGTGAGACCTGTCAGAGAGCAAGCGCCCTGCTCAAGCAGTTGGCTGACGAGGGTCTCGTTGAGAGGGTCAAGGACGGTCGCAAGACCATCTTCCGCCCTGTCGCCGTTGCCGAGGTCGAAGATGACCTCGGTGACGAGGAGAACTGATGTTCGGGGGAGAGTCGCAAGGCTCTCCCCTTGGCGCGTTTCCCGGGAAACGCGCCAATTTTTGTCAATACCGCAATGTTGCACAAATTTTTTATCCATTTTTTGTTTAATTTTACCTATTGTATTATCCCAAAATAGTGATATAATAATAATTGTCAGGAGGAAAGATATGAAAGTTGAAGTTCTTACGGTAATAAAAACCTTTGAAATTGATGAAACAAAAGCAACTCAAGAAGATTATGATAAAATCATTCAGTTTGCTGAAGAAAATGATGCTTTAATTAGAATTAGTGTAGGAGATTAAGATGGATAGAGAAGAAATGATTGAGGAACTTAGACACTTTGTAGAGTGCAGACTGAATTCCGCAGAGTTTTTTGCAAATACTGAACAGGAAGCAAGAAACTGTCAGGGCATTGCTTTTGGTGCAGTTAAATTTGCACATGCCATTGGAATTCTTTCCTATGAGGAAATGGTTGACTATTGGGACAACTACATGTGGGACAAATTTAATCACGTTGCACAGAATGTGGGCAAAGGCCCGAAAGTAGAAATTATTTAAAAGGGGTTGACATGGATAATCTTACATTGTATAATTATATTACTGAAGCACAGGAAGCTCTTGTTAAATACTGGGGTGAAGATGGAAAGAAAGTAATCGCACAGTGTTTCCAGGAACGTGCTTTTGGGGGAGACATTACAGCTTTCCTCAAGTTTTGCACAGCGCATGGCGGAAACTGGGGTGGAATGTTTTTAAGCGGAATCGACTATCTCTATCCCAAGGTCTACGCCCTTATCCCCAATGAAATGGGGCCGTCCGCATTTGCTTGTATTATGTACACAATGCTCCTACTTGGAGTAAAAACATGGGAATAAAATAAAAAGGAGAATCAAATGAAAACTATTACACTTGGATACCCTGTTTATGTATTAACTAAAATCGACATAGATAAGCTTTCTCCTCAGAGTAAAAAATGGCTTGAGATTTGGTTCATGGAAGAGGAAGATAGAACTGATGAACAGTGGGACTTTCTTGATAATGGGCCTGGGTTTCATGGAATTGTCGAAGAAGCCACAGGCTGTCCTGTTTCGGGGCTTGAAGAAATCAATATCGAGGGATATGAAGAGTGAACATCTGTTCGTGGTCTGCGGGCCGCGAGACTCTGCTCGCGGCGTAAAATTTGTCAATATATATATTGCATAAATTTTTAGTTCAACTTTTGTATAATTTGCCTATTGTATTTATCCCTTAATTTGTTATAATAATAATTGTCAAGAGGAAAGAAGGTGATTTAAATGGATGACAAACAGACAATTTTAAACCGTATCTATAAAACATGCTTTTGTAATGAACAAGTTCGAGAAGCTTTTCAGCAAGAATGGAAATATGTCTATGATACTTTAGCAGAGGGAGCCGAAGAAATTCTATCTCAAGAAGTTCTTCATTATGTTGACCTTTGGATGGATACAATGTGAGGTGATTTAAATGAAGTTCAATTTCTATGACAACAGCAAAATGAACAATATAATTCCTTATAAAACTGCAAAGCTTATGATGGATATGGCTCTGTTCACTATGATTCAGACTTACAAGTCTTTCGGGTATGATACTGAATATATTGTAAGTAAGACTGATGAAATGCAGGAAGATGTAAGAAACTGCTTCATGGCTTTCTGTGAAATGAATGGTATTGATGAGGTAGAGGATTAAAATATGTTAGTAGAAATTGATTATACTACAAGAGTAAGAGCAACTTATGACATTCCCGACAACATTGTTAACTTAGAAGATTTCGAAACATGGTTTTTTGAAAACTATGATTCTCCTCTTGTTCAGGGTTGGATAAAAGAAGTTTACGACAACGAATTCGAATATAATTATATTGAAAAATAGACTTGACATGCGGGCGCCGCTATGGTATAATAGAATTAGCAAAATCCATGGCGCGCGCCCGGAGGGTCGCGCCGATTTTACCACAAATCCCGCTCAATGTCAAATTTTTTTTCGAAAAAATTTGCACAAAAATTTTCCAGGTTTTCCCGAAATTATTGTCCAGTTTTACCCCTTGACAACTCTCGTTTTTTGTGGTATAATGTCGGGGGCCGCATCGCGCTTTAGTGCGGTGACGCGTTAGTGTGTTAAAGCGGCCCGCCGGACTTTAGCGCGTTGAAGCGTTACGCTTCAACGCAATGCACTGTAGAACTTCAACGCGGTGAAGTTCCATGAGGCAGCGGGCGCCCGCTGCCCCTATAGGCGATCTCAGTCCAGACCGAGATCATATGCGAGTCCCGCCCATACCGACAAAAAAAGTAGCAGTCATACGACTGCTACTTAAAAATTCCGTAATTACGACGAAATATGGAGGGGGTTCAGCACTGGGCGGGCACCCCACTTCACCATTTTCCCACATTTCAAATCACTTTTCATATCTTCCTACATTCTTAAACCATTTCAATCCCCATACATCCTACTTACCTCCACCAATTCCTTAACCATCTCCACTCATGCACTTCCATCATCCGCATCTCTCTCTCAATCTCCATTAATCTCCATCTCCAATCACTCATCTCATCAAACCTCCCCATTCATCTTTCATCATTTTCAACATTTCCTCATAAGTCCATTCTCTTTCCGCATCAACTACAATACTCTTCTTTAACTTAGCCACCTTATCCGAAATCACATTCTCTTCAAACACCTATACCAGCTATCTAATAACCTTTCCCACTTTCTCTTCATCCACTTCTCCCTTCTCTAATTTCCATAATGGGACAAAAACTCTGCCCTCATTTTCCACCAAGCCTACTAAAACTACTCCATCCCACTCTTCATCAAACCTATAAAATTTAAACATCAAAATGCCCCCTTCTGCTAAATCCTATCCACAATCGTTCCTTTTATAATCTTACACCCCAAAGTTTTCTGCAACTCTTTCAAAAACGTATAAAAACCAGTTCTATTCATATTAGTCATTTTAGTCAAAACATCCCAGGCCTCTTCCTTCGTAATCTCTCCCGCTTCAACCATTCCTTGCACCAATATCTGTTTCTCCGTTGCATCGCCATAATATTTCTTAATTAATTTATCTTTAATATCTTGTTCTTCCTAAGTCAACTCTCTTAAACTTCCATCTTCCTCTTCTTTGACCCAAGAATACCTACAACTTCCCAACGTTCCGCCAATTCCATCAAATGGCTTCCCATACAAAATATTCCTACTCTTCAATGTATAATTATAAACAGTGCTGTCTTTAACCGCTAAAGCATAATTATTCTTTTCCATAATTTTCTCAGACACTCTCTTACACGTATCCAATCCACTCTCATCCCAAACTTCATCGACTTGATCTTTAATCTTATTAAAAGTTGCACACCCTTGCTTACTATAAACAGGTTCATAAATATAAGTTATCTTAACTTTTTTCTGTTTATTACCAACCTATTCAAAATCTGCAAAAGCTTTCAATTCCTTCAACTTTTTTTCTTTTTGGTTACTAAATGAATTTGCAGTAATTCCAAACCATTCTGCTAATTCCTTATTACTATAAATTTTTAACTCTAATTCCTTGGACATCAAAATTCCTCCTTATATAAATATTATTTTTCATCAATACTTTAATATTCATTCATATAAATGTTATTCTTTTGTCCAACTTTAATGTTTCATCAATTAAATAAACTTACATATTTTTTTTCACTGCTTATATATATATACGTAGTGAAAAAAAATATGATACTTTATCTACTTGATAAAATTGCTTTTCTAAAATTTCCAGTCAAAAAATACAAAAAGGTTCCCCTGCGGCGGCCGCAGGTTAAACTGCAAATTAACCCTACCCCCGACATAAAAATAGGGCCTAAGTGAAGTACACCCCGGAATTGCGGCTTCGCCGCATTCCGGGACAATAGCCAAAACCAATTAAAACCTGAACAAATATTTAAACATCAACCGCAAAATATAATATATCATAAACCATAAACATATACTCCCCAATATATTATATATTATATCTACTATCATGCTTTTTTACTCTCTCTCTTGTTCTTATCTTCATTGCGGCGGATGCGGGCTCTCCTATCTTCCTCGGCTTTTCTAGCCCTTTCCGCATTTGTTCTAAGTCTATGATTTGCGGCAACCAGCGCCGCAAGTACAGCAATATTACTCATCTTTTTCTCCTTCTGCTTTTAATGTTTCTATAGCATATGCAAGTCCGGCGGCATACCCTGTAAGAAATGTACCTATACAACCCAAAACGCATACAATTACAAACATAAAATCATTCATTTGATATGCGCTCCCCATATAATCATACCAATAAAAAACATAAGTACTACAATACCTAACACATCTAAGAAATTAATTGTAACAATCATTATATCAATCCCTTTTCTTTCAAATCTTTCTCATTAAAATATACAATAGTCTTACCCTTCTTGCGGGCATACTCAATAGTATTCCAAGTACCCCCATGTTTTTTACCATCCCAGCAAGCAAACAAAACATCACAATCATCAACAATGCGGCGGTCCCTTACATCATAGCAATCCATAGACCAATCCTCTCGTTCATATCTAACTTTGTCTGCTTTTGTAACTAAGTAATCTTCCAAATCACTTAACTTATGTCTATATGGAAAATAACTCCATATCCTACCGCCAAAATGCAGAGCTTCAAGTGCAGCAATCTGGTCGAATCCTTGCGCCATTCCAGTTATCATAATAAAATCATTGAAAGGCTGTAAGTATTCATCAATCCAGTCCGTTATTCTATTCACTCCCGCCATTTTCTTCAGTCTCTTCGGTCTATGGCCCGTCACTCCTATCTTTATCATCTGCGGTTTCCGCCTCCTCTACACATTCATTCTAGCACTCATCTTCGTTTATAGCGAGTGCCGCAGTTTCTTCTTCTTCCTCTTGTTTACTATAATCTATGTTTTCAAAATATAATGGCTATTCAGTTATTCCCTTTTGAAGTTTATCAAAAAATTGACATATCCCTCCCCGAATAGCCAATACTCTCCGCCTACAAAAGCCTCTCTGACTTCTGTATGGGCATGATAAATCACAACTTACCATCATATTAAAAAACCTCCTATTACCATCTATGAATATTATATCAAAAATATTTATTTTTGTCAATTGTATGTGCTGTTGACAAAAAGAAAAATTTATTATATAATTATTACAATGAAAATAGAAAAGGAGAAAAGCTATGATACATAAATGTTCATGTGGATGTGAAATGTAGACATATAAATGCGGGATGGGCCCTTATGTCAATCTGAACGTAGATACAGCAGCGTTTGTTAAGTACGGTCTTCGAGGAAAACATTCTGAAGACTGCATCTTTTACGGTACAGATTTAAGACATGATTTTGACTCGCCAGAAGAAGCAATTGATTGTTGGAATAAAACCTTCAAATAAAAATTGGTAATTTTCTGAAATGCGAAGTCGAAAATCGAATATATAAGCTCCCTCCCCGAATTTGCTATATATTTTTTAAAGAAGGAGATTTTGCTAAAAAATGATTGATAAAGAAGGTTATGACTACAATGATACTTCATTTGAAGTCACAACAATAATTTTGATTCTTGCTCTTGTTGCTATTATGATTTTCGCCTTTATTGGCGGAGCTTGGGTAATTTCAGCTTTGTTTGGAGTACCTATGGCAGTAGGAGCAATGATTATGTTCGTATTTATTTTTGCAATAATGGTATATTTTACTAAGTTTATTTAATGCGGAAACCAGTTCACCCGAGGATTACGTCTAGTTTAAAATTGATATAAAACGGTTTCCGCATAAAGGAGAATAAAAAATGAAAAAGTTATTAGTAGTAATAGACATGCAGAACGATTTTATTGATGGAGTACTGGGTTCCGCAGAAGCTCAGGCTATTGTTCCTAAAGTTGTTGAAAGAATTAAACAAAATGATACTATAATTGTTACTTATGACACTCATGAAAAAGATTATTTACAAACAGAAGAAGGCAAACACTTACCTATTCCTCATTGTATATTTGAAGAATGGGGTTGGAAATTAAACACTGCTGTTTTTGATGCTCTTGATATAACTGCAAAAAATGTTTTCATGAGAATTAAACAGACTTTTGGTTATCCATGGAGTTCTAAAGATTTTGATTATAAAGATTTTGTTATAAAACCAGAAGAAATTACAGAAATTGAAATTGTTGGTCTTGATACTGACTTTTGTATACTTGCTAATGCAATGACACTTAAAACGGCATTTCCTAATGCTCATATCGTAATTAATGCGGCTTGCTGTGCTGGTTCTACTCCAGAGTGGCATGAGAAAGCACTAGACATGTTAGAGCATTGTCATTGTGAAATTATTAACAGGGAATAAAATATGAAAATTATAATTGGATTTAAAAATGGAAAAGAACTTCCTATTATTTGTGATAGTTTTACAACTGGAACAAGTTCTGTTTCAGGGAAATTAGTTTCATATGATATAAAAGGATTAAAAGGAAAAGTTATTCCTAATTATATAGATATAAATGATATATCTTATATTTATAAAGAGGTGACTGAAAATGAAGGAGAGACGGAATGAAAATACTAAACATATTTGGTGCATTATTAATGTTAATTATGTTATATATTGACATTACGACAAATGCGAGTTTTAGAAAAGTAGTCTTTCATCTATTCTTGCTTTTTGGAAATATGGTTTGTGCAAGTACTGTTGATGAATAAGAAAAAAGAGAAAGAAAAATGAGAGGTGACGAGAATGACAAGAGAAGAGTTTATGAATATTATATACGGAGAACTTTACAATAATGGAGATAATTATAGGGCAAATAGAATCATTGATGCCGTAGACTATTACGCAGAAAAAAATAAACCGCACTGGATACCATGCAGTGAAAGATTACCTGGAGTGAAACAAAAAGTGTTAGTTCAGTACCCCGATGGAAGTATGATGACAAAACGATGCAATGATGCTGGACATCTGCAGTGGTTTTACGCGAACGCTGTAGCATGGATGCCAGCACCAGAGCCATATCAGAAAAGAGATGCAGAATAAATGAAAGATTTTATAAATAGTTTAAACTTTTGCCAGCTTACTGCTATTATTTGGAGTATTTTATTTATACTAAATATATTTAAAAGAAATATTTTAGGTATGATAAAGTCCGCTTTTATAGCTTATTTAATTTTTAGACTTGGAGAATGGATATGGTCTAAAGATTTAAGTATAATGTTTACTCCAGCTTATGTAAACACTACATGGTATTATCTTCTTCGTTTGACTGCTTTTGCTTTAATTACATATGGTATAGTGGCTAGTTTTTTTATGGGAATTATACAAATAATGTATCAACTAACAGATTTACTGCCATCATTAAATAAAAAAGAGGGGTAATACCCTCTTTATTTTATTTTTTAAAAAATTTTTTATATAATATTATCATAAAGAAAAGAAATAGAAAAGGAGTTGATAAAATGATGAATTTACCTTATTTTCTGTATATGGCTGAAACGGAAGGTATGACAGGTGTAGTAAATACGCGGCAGGCGCGATTAAATGCTATTATTCGAGACTATGTTGCACTTGCAGAACAGGGTATTAATATTAATGATATGGAGATTCAGAATTATTTGAACCAGAAGTATGACCTGGAAGACCTGACTGCCGCAGAAAAACATGAAATCGCTAGACGAGTTGAAAATTTACTGTGAGGGAAATAAAAAGTAAGGAGGAATTGTATATATGGAATTTCTTGCCTATTTACTTTATGGTATTTTTGCAATAGTAGGAATTCTGATTTCTATAGCTATAATATGTATAATTGGTGCTTTTTTGTGGTTTTTAACAGGAACAATTATATTAAAAATAGCAGATTTTTTTAGTTATAATTTGAAAAAATAAAAAAATTATCATATAATATTATTACAGTAAAGAAATAAAGGATTTTCAAAAGGAAAGGAAGTGTTATATATGGAATGGATGGTTGCCCCCTCTTATGCAAATGCTACTATTCTTAAGGTAGATGAAGAAATGCGGAAGGCTCTTATTGAGCAGACCTGTGACAGATGCGGCGGCCGCGGCTATTACGCTCTGGGTACTCACAATGGTATGCCCGTCCTTTCCCCTCACGATGGCGGTGTCTGCTATGAGTGCGGTGGTTCAGGTAAGACTCGCAAGATGGTGAAGGCTTACACCGCAGAGGAATATAACAAGTACGTCCAGGCTCAGACAAGAGCAAAAGAGCGTAAGGAAGAGAAGCGCGCGGCGGAGGCTGCTAAGCGCGAGGCTGAGAGCGAGACTAACAAGCGCGCATGGCTGGTTGAGAATGGCTTTGACCCCGAGAACCCGCAGGTCTATATGGTAGATGGCGGGAACACTTATGCTATCAAGGACGAGCTGAAGGAACGTGGCTGCCGCTTTGATAAGGTGCTGGGTTGGTATTCTGCTTCTTCTCTTGATAATCTTCCCGAAGGTTTCTATGAAGTTGTAGTCGCTTGGGATAATGTTTTTGAGTGGAACGCTCAGAGATGTAGAGCTTCTGTAAAGTATGAAGCAGTAGATGTTGTAAAGCAGGCAAAGGAAGCTGCTCGTCCCGCATCTTCCTCTGAATATATTGGAGAAGTAAAAGAGAGACTGAGAGACATCTCTGTTATCTTTGAATCTCGTCATACCTTTGAGGGTTTTTATGGCACTTCCACCGTATATACATTTAAGCTGGATGAGAATGTTCTGACCTGGTTCACTTCCGGTAAAGGGGTCCCCGCAGGAATTGAAACTGGTGATTTTGTTCTCTTGACTGGTACGGTTAAGGAGCATAAGGAATACAACGGCGTAAAGCAGACTATTCTTTCTCGTTGTGTTATCAAAAAGGAGGGGTAATACCCTCTTTTTTGATATTTTTAAAAATTTATTATATAATATATTATACGATAAAGAATAAAGGGGATATTATATGTGTAGTTTAAATCTTGCAAAAGTTATAAAATATATTGAAGGATACGACTTTGGAGGATTTTTTAGTTATTTTGATGCAGAAGATTTTATAAATTATCTTTATTCTGTTTCACCAGAATATTATAATCAAAACTGGTCTTGTAAATATGGGTCTACTAAGCTTGTAATTATAATGGATGATGAAAATTACGTAATTAAAATCCCTTTTCACGGAGAATATAAGGACTATTATGTAGGCGCTCCAACTTCTGAAGATTATTGGGACTACTGTCAAGCAGAAGAAGAACGTTATGAAAATGCTCCTATTGTTATTAAAAGTCGTTTAGCTAAAACAGAATTAATCTATGAAACAAAAAATGGAATTAGATTATATTCTCAACCTAAATGTTCAATAGCTAATAATACACATTGTACTACTAAATCTCAAAAAACTGCTAAGTTTTTCTACGATTGGTGGGGTAGGGGTACCCATCTTCCTATTAATCATGTAGATTGGCTGAATACTTATATTGACTACTATGGGTTAGATTCTCTTAAAGCCTTTTTTAAAGCTCTTATCAAAGAAGATTGGGATGATGATTTAAGAGATGTAAATATTGGTTTCTTAAATGGGCGTCCAGTATTAGTTGATTATAGCTCTTTTTGTGAATAGTGTCTTGATGAGATTGATTTGACTTCTTAAAAATTTTATGCTATAATAAAAAAAATTAAGGAGAGTGGTGGACATGAATTTTGCGATTCCATTTACAACTAAATTTAATTATTGGGATGAGCCAAGCATAGAAATCAATATAAATTATAAACCAAAAGTAAAAGAATTAGATGATTTTATTGGACAGTATCAGAATCATAGAATTAATTTAATTTTTGGTAAATCAGAAACTTCTTGGGGAGCCGTTGAGTTTCATAATTTAAATGAACAGCGAGACATTCCTATTATTCAGGCATTAAGAGAAAAGTATCCAAATACAGAAATAGTAATACAATTACCTCCTGTATTTAAACCAGACCTAGAAACATATTTAAGTGATAGCGGGATTCCGCATTATTATTTTATTTTTGCAAATAATTGGGATACTTTTAATGGTCTTGCTAAATTAGATGTTACGGATATTTATATTACAGGCGAGTTAGGTTTCTGGCTTCCTCTTGTGAAAGAAAATGCAAAAGGAAAAAAGATTAGAGCTATATGTAATATATCTCAGGCTGATGATTTCCCAAGAAATATGTTTAAGTATGATTCTTTGCATACTTTCTTTATAAGACCTGAAGATATTGATGAGTATGCAAAATATATTGATACTTTTGAATTTGCGGAAACGGCTAAGCATACATATAATGTATTTTATGACTTATATTGTTACAAAAAGAGATGGGCGGGACCGTTAAAAGAAATTATTAAAGGATATGATGGGGAAGAGGATTCAGCTTATATCCTTCCTCATTTTGGTTCAACAAGAACATCGTGTCGAAAGAAATGTGGATGGATGGGTTGCTATCTTTGCTTTAATATTGCAAATTTAGGAAAAGTTTTAAAGTAGAACCAAATTGGTATAATTTACAAAAATAAAAATTTATAGTATAATAAAGAGGATGAAA
>AUXO016372500.1_pt1 | contig 11061 bp, 9 predicted proteins | sample 768731 | NCBI WGS metagenome assembly AUXO01 (sample SAMN02715735, study PRJNA202380) | gut metagenome | biome: sheep rumen | host: Ovis aries | place: New Zealand: Palmerston North
CTGGTGGAGCAAATGGATGGTATTCAACTAATAGAGTTATATGGGTAACAACTGAATCAACTACTTTAGGAAAAATTAGTAAATATCAATATTGCATTTCTAATTCGAATAGTTCAAGTTCTTGTTCATGGACAGATTTATATAATAATACAGATGGTGTATCAAATAGTGGATTAGATGTAGCATTCTATCATTCAAGATATGAGGATTTAAAAAATACATTTGGAGGTAGTGTCTTCTCTTTAAATGACCATTATACGCGATTTGGAAGGAATGAAGGAAGATATTTAAATCCAGCTAGTGATCCTGATTCAAATTGGTCTAATTGGATAAGATCTAGTCAAAACTTCTCATATGAAGGAAATAAATATGTTTTCTTTAGAGCAGTTACAGTAGGAGGATTAAATAGTCCGGCTTCTAATGCACAACATTTAATGATAGATAAATCTAGACCTACAGTATCAGCATTTAATGTAGCAAGTACTCGTAGCTTTAATAGTAGATATGTTAATATTTCTGTTTCAGGATCTGATACTGGTGGTAGTGGTGTTAAACAGGTTTGTTATTCTTTAAACAATAATGTTAATAATTGTAATTGGGCTAATACATCTAATTCTAATAGTTTCTCAGCAACATTCTCTGCTGCTGAGGGATCTGGTACTAATTATACTGTTTATGCATTTGTTAGGGATAATGCAGGAAATGTTTCAACTTCATCTTCTAGAGGTTATAGGTTATATTCTAATTGTACTAATAAGAAGTTAAATTGTAATCATGGTTGGGATGATGGTAGCAGACCTTGTACTGTAGGCCATGGAAATGGTTGGGGTAAAAAAGGTAGATACTGTTATTATTTCGATGTATACACTGGTGCTAGATGTAATTCAGAACTTCGTACATGTCCTTGTGATAGCTGGTGTGATAGAGATGGAATGACTAATATACCATTTGATCCAGCTCATAAACCACAATTTAATAAATATTGGCAGGGTTATGGAGGTTCTTGTGTTAGACCATTCTGTGATAGTGTCTTATGTGCAAATGATGCTTGTAGACCTGCAAGTGAATATTAGAGGAGGATAAATATGAAAAAGAAAAATGTTTTAATTATTCCAATTATTCTTTTAATAGTATTATTACTTAGTTTAATAATTTATATGGTATTCTTTTCTAAAAAAGCTTATAAACCTAAAAATGTTAAAACTATAGAAGAAGTTGACTTTCTTTCATCAACTAAAGTTGCTTCTTCTACACAACTTGTTAAAGGTGTAAAAATAAATGTTGGTGTTGAAGATAATGTATCTTCTGAAGATGAAAATAGTGATAGTAACAAATCTCCTTTCTATGTTGTTGGTAATGATGAAGTAAATATTACATTATTACCTGTTGATAATTTAGAAAAATCCTCTTGGAGTGATGTTAATAATTTAAGTGGACCTGTTAATGCAATGAAAAAGCTTAATGAATTAACATCTTCATGGAAAAATTTAGAAGTTATTGATTCTTTCTTCTACAATGATTATGGTTTAGAGAGATTATTAAATACTAATGAGGAATATGATCCTTCTAAATCAGATTTAGATTTTTACAATTCTCCTGGAGGTTATGAGAATATAAGCTTTAATCAAGGCGTTTGTTCTATTTCTTCAATAAGTACTGAAGGAAGTTCTATAAATACTATAGGTGATAATTTTAAAGTTAGATTAGCTACTTTAGAAGAAGTTAAAAAAATGAAATTATCTAGTTGGTTAATCGAAGGATTAAAAGAAGGAGAGGGTTATTGGTTACTTACTTCTTCTACTACTGGTAAAGATCATAGTGCTAATGCATATGCAGTATTTAATGAATCTAATAAAGCTGTAATTAAATCTGTTAGTGTTAAAACTGAATTATATTTAAGACCAGTAATTATTGTTTCAAAAGAATCATTATCATAAAAAGACTTATTTAAGTCTTTTTTTGTTATAATTATTAAGAGGTGTTTTTATGAGTAATATTGATGACTTACAAAAGATGATAGATAATTCTAAAAAAATAGTTTTTTTTGGTGGTGCAGGTGTTTCTACTGATAGTGGAATTAAAGATTTTAGAAGTAGTGATGGTTTATATAATATGAAATATAAATATCCAGTTGAGATGATGTTAAGTAGTGAAATGTTTTATCATGACACAAAGTCTTTTTATGAGTTTTACAAAGATAATTTTAATTGTTTAAATGTAGAGCCTAATATTACTCATAAATATTTAAAAAAGTTAGAGGATCAAGGTAAGTTACTAGGTGTTGTTACTCAAAATATTGATGGATTACATTCTAAAGCTGGTAATAAAAACGTTTATGAGGTACATGGTACTATTCTTAAAAATCATTGCTTGAAATGTAATAAGATGTATGATGCCCAATATGTATTTGATTCTAAGGATATTCCAAAATGTTCTTGTGGTGGAATAATTAAACCTGATGTTGTATTATATGGTGAAATGTTACCTGAAGATGCTTTTTCTAATTCTTGCAAAATAATTAGTGATGCAGATTTATTAATTGTTGCTGGAACTTCTTTAACTGTGCAACCAGCGTGTGGAATGATTGATTTATTTAAAGGAAAGTATTTAGTTATTATAAATAAGACTCCTACTCCTTATGATAGATTTGCTGATTTGGTATTACATGAAAATTTATCTAAAATTTTTATTAAATTACAATGATTTTTGTCTATTAATGTATTTTTATTATAGTAGATTTATTTATCTACTTTTTTTTATTTTATTTAGATGATAAAATAAAGTTGGTGATAATATGATTAAATGTCCTAATTGTACTGGTGAATTAGAATTTAAACCTACAGACAAGCAAGTTGTTTGTAAATACTGTGGTTCTAAGTTCGATCCTAAAGAATTTGATGAGAAAGTTACTATGTCTAAGGAAAATGAAGCTGTTGCTACATATTCTGGTAAAACTTATTCATGTAGTCAGTGTGGAGCTGAATTAATGACTTTTGATGAAACTGCTATTACTTTCTGTAGTTATTGTGGTTCTCAAGCTATGATTGAGTCTAAAATGATGAAACAGAATAATCCAGATTTTATTATTCCTTTTGCTAAGAGTAGGGAAGAGTGTATTGAAGCTTATAAAAAAGTTGTTTCTAAGTCTCTTTTTACACCAAATTATATGAAATCTGATGTAACTTTAGAAAAGTTTAGAGGTATTTATTTACCTTATTGTATTTATAAGTTAGAAAATCATGGAAGTATAACTAATAAAGGAAGTAAGTATTCACATCGAGTTGGTGATTATCAGTATTATAATGATTATTCAATTACTTGTGATGTAGATGCTTCTTATGAAGGAATTTCTTATGATTTAATATCTAAATTCTATGATAAATTTAGTACTTCTATTCCATTTGATTATCATAAAAAAGAAGAGTTTAATCCTAATTATTTAATTGGATATTATGCTGATACTGTTGATGTAGATAGTAGTGTATATGATGCAGATGCTAGAGGTGTTGCTCAAAGAGATGCTTCTCATAGATTATCTAGAATTAGAGAGTTTTCTAAGTATGGTTGTAGTAGTCCTACTGTTAAATTAAATGTTACTGATAAAAAAGTTGGTATGTTCCCAGTTTATTTCTTAGCTATCAGAAATAAGGATAATAAAACTATTAATTATGCAGTAGTAAATGGACAAACTGGTAAAGTTGCAGCTGATTTACCTATATCATTTGCAAAATATTTAATTGGTTCCTTACTTCTTAGTGTTGTTTTATTCTTTATACTTGATAATTTCTTTGTTATTTTACCTAAGGCTGTATGTGTATTTAGTGCTATATGTGCTGTATTAAGTTTGGTACTTTCATGTGTACAAGCTTCTGGATTAAATAATAGAGTAAATCATACTGATGATATCGGATTTATGTCTAAGGATGTAAATAAGAACTCTGTTAAGAATAAGGTTGGAATATTTAGATATTTGTATAAAGAAATAATTGCTATTATTATTCCTATAGTTGCTTTAATTCTTAACTTTGTATACGATGGTTACTATTATGGTGCTTCATTTATTGCATTGGGATTAGTAATCTTATCATTTAGAGATTTGGTAAAAGAACATAATATGTTGGTATCTAATAAATTACCTCAATTAGAAAAACGTGGAGGTGATGAACATGAATAAAAAGAAATTAATTCTTATTGTATTGTGTATATGTACTTTATTGTTTACATTTAATGTTCGTGCTGAAGAAGATATTTTTGATACAGTTAGTGATAATAATGAGGTTGTTGATTCTGAATCAAGTGAAGAATTTGATGTAGAACCTACTGAAGAAGTAGTTGGTCAATATAAAATAATTATTGAAGATGATGCTGATTTACTAACAGATGAGCAAGAAAAAGAATTACTTAAAGATATGAGACCTTTATCTGAATATGGTAATATAGCTTTTAAGAGTATTAGTACTAATAATACTTCAACAAATGATTTTGCTAGAACATATTATCATGATATGTTTGGTCATGGAGTTTCTAATGGATCTTTATTCTTAATTGATATGGATAATAGAGAAATATATATATTTAGTGATGGTAATAACTATAAAATAATTAATAATAGTAAAGCTTATTTAATAACAGATAATATTTATAAAATGGCTTCTGCTGGAGATTACTATGGTTGTGCTAGTGAAGCATATGCAGAGATGTATACATTACTTGCTGGTGGTAAGATAATGGAACCTATGCGTCATATAAGTAATGGAGTTTTAGCTATTGTTATATCATTTTTTACTACTTTTTTAATTGTTTTATCTAGTTCTCGAATTAAGAAAGCAAACAACTCTGAAATTATTAAAAATTGTGATGTAGCATTTAATGCTAATAATATTGTTGGCACTAAAACTGGTACACATAGAGTGTATTCTCCTGTTTCTGAATCATCTGGTGGATCTTCCGGAGGCGGAGGAGGCGGAGGTGGTTCTTCCGGTGGTGGAGGAGGCCACAGTTTCTAAAAGTAGATTTAATCTACTTTTTTTTATTATATTTATGTTATAATAGTTTTGTTTATTAATTAAAAGGTTGGATAAGATGAAGAAAAAAGTTTTAATTTATGTTATTGGCATATTAATTTTTATGACTGGGATTTTTATTTGTTCTTGTTTATATGTAAATGATATAGTTCATAATAATTCAATTAATCCGAATTTCATTGCAGTTTTTAAAGGTAGTGCTAATAATACAGTAAATTCTACATATATATATAAGAATACAACTGGTTATAAGTATATAAATACAGTAATATCTATAAATAGTTTTAGTAGTACTTATAATAGAGAAATGGTTGTTAATAAGGGAGAAGTTAAACTAAAAGAAGAAATATTTGAAGTTATAGATAACTATAATTCTTCTGACTATGTTTTTCTAAAAAAGAGTGGTCAAATTATATCTATTGAAGAATTTTATAATAAAATGATTAAGGATTGATAAAATGAGTAAAAAAAGAGAATATACATTTGATGTTTTAAGAGTTATTGCTATGATAATGGTTATTATAGTACATGTATCTAATTTATATTCTAGATACTATGGTTTGATATCTAATTCTTCTTATTTATTTTCTTTAATATTTAATACTATCTCTAGAATTAGTGTTCCTTTATTTTTTATGATTAGTGGCGCTTTACTTTTAGATAGAGATTTTAATAAAAATAAATATTTAAAGAGAATATTTAGATTTTTAATGGTAATAGTTGTTTGGGATATAATTTATTTACTTTGGGAATATTACTTTTTTGGTACTACTTATAACAAACTATACACTTTAGCTCTTGAGCCTTTTAGATCACATTTATGGTTTTTATATACTATAATAGTTTTATATATTATTCAGCCTATACTTAAAAAAATATTGGATAATCTTAATTCTAAACAAAAAATGGTTTTATTTATAATATGGTTTTTATTAGGTACATTTACTATGTTTTTTCCTAATATTACTGAATATTATACTACTATATGTTATATAGGTTATTTTATATTAGGAAAATATTTGTATGATTTTATTTCTAAGAATGATTTATCTAGTTATAATTTTGTTTTTATAATAATGATTTTATTATTTTTTATAGCAAGTATATTTTTAAATTATAGTGCTTCTGTTCGACTTAATATGTTTTATAATTCATTTTTTGCTTATAGAACTCCATATATTATGATGGCATCTATATTATTCTTTATATTGATTTATAATATAGTACATAGTAGAAATCATAATAAAGTTATAATGGTATTATCTGATTTATCATTTGGAGTATATCTAATTCATGGAATATTTTTAGATATTACTTTTAAAATATTTAATTATAGAGATTTTAATTCTATAATTGGTATTCCTTTATTTGTATGTATTATATTTATATTTAGTGTTTTCTCTGTATATATTCTTAGAAAAAGTAAGATTTTAAAAAGAGTATTATAAAAAGCATCTTGTTAGATGCTTTTTTTATTTATTTTTAGTGTAACAATAATTAATATTGGTAATGAATAGAGTATTGGACTCATATATCTAAATGCATATGATATTGGAGCAGATATTAATAATGTTAAATATAATCCTATGAAAGGTAAGAATAATAGAATATATTTATATTTTTTCTTATTTATTATTATTGTTAGTAAGAATAGTAATATCCATATGCATGTTCCATTATTAAAAAATATTGTTGTTTTTTCATAATATGTCTTTAACTTATTATGAATACTTTTTGGGAATACTCTTTTATTTTCTAACATATTAAACGTTGTTTCATTATAATCAGATTTATCTATACCTAAAAATCTACTTTGTGTTGTTTTAAATTCATTAATTGACCATAAATGATATGTCTCTAAGAGATAACTTTTTATATATTCTTCTTTATTGTTTTTTAATAATTTAACCCAAAGAATTAAGAAATCTTTTTTTGTTTTATCTAGATATTGTCTATTAAAATTACTATTCCATTTAATTGTATCTACATTGTATGGGTTATAGTAATTTTTAATATCATTTATTTTCATAATTTTATTTAGATATTGTTTATCTTTATTAGCTATTGTATTTTCTTTATATTTTGTTACATACGATATTTGTTGAATTGGTATAGCTATTTTTTCTTGAAATAATTGTTTATTATTAAGTATTAAATTTGGAATACTATTTATAATAATAATTAGTACTAGTGATTTAATAAAAAAGTTTTTCTTAGTATAAAGTGATAGTACTATTGCTTCAAATATAACTATATATAGTCCATTATTTCTTATTAAAACTGTTAATAATAGTATTATGAATATGTATTTATTATTACTTTTATTATTATTAATAATGTTATAAATAATTGGAATATGTAGTAATAATAATCCTGAAAATAGAGAATCTTTTATTAATACACTGTTATAATTTGAAACTATTGGTAGTAATAAGAAATATAAGAATGTTAATATAGTTAAAATTTTATTATGTATTGATTTATTTATCCAATATATTATGTATGTTATTATAGCATTCATAAAAAGTATTTGAATGAAGCTTATTATGAAGAATGATATATTTATATTGCTAGTTATTTTATAAAATATTTTAAAAGGTATACTTAGTATTAAATTATAAAAGATTGGGTGTTGAGTACTATAAGCTATTGGATTATTTATTATATATAATGTATCATTCATATTGCTACCTGGAAAATAAGTTATTAAGAATATAAGATTAGTTATTGTTAAACTTATAAATACTAGTAATAAGAATGATTTATTATTATTTATTGAAGTTTTATTTATTCTTATTTGATTTATGAGTAATAAAGCAATTTTTAAAAGTAAATATATTGGTATTGTCAAAATAATGGCTTTTATGAAAAAAGTACTATTAAAGTGGAAATTATTAATAAAATTTTCAGGATAATTATCTATATTTCCAATATTATAACTTAATAATATTTCTATTGATAATAAAAGAGAAAACAATAAATATATAATCTTTTTTTGCATATAGTTCACCTTAGGCTCATAATAGCAAATTCATAATTTTATGTCAATATATGTCTTAATATGTAAAGTGTGTAAAAAAAATTGATTTTTATTTTTTTCATGTTAATTTTTTATATGTTATATGTTATAGTTATAGTATAGAATTAAATAAGATAGGGTAATAAGGAGTTTATGGATATGAAAAAACTTAATTTTTCGAAGAAATTTATATTTTTAATAATGATTTTTGTCTTATTAGTTAATTATTTTTTACCTTTAAAAGAAGTATTTGCTGATAATGCTTATACTATTAATTTTAGTGTTGATGCTAATGCAGTAGAAAGATATACTTTCTCTAAAGATGGTGAAGATTTAGTTATTAATGGGGTTCATATAGTTCCTAGAGATGCTAGAGACTATACATTAGAAGTTAGTGATAGTACTGCTACTTTTACAATAACTGATGGTACTGCTACAACTTTATCTTTTAATGCTGGTGAAGCTTTTGTTTTAGTTGCTAATAGTACTTCTGTATCTAATGATACTAGTTTTTCAACTACAACTGATGTATATGTTTCTGATTATGTAAATGTACCTGATGTTGTTTATCCTGAAGGTGATTATGGTGATATTGAATTTGATATTGCTTTTACTAATACTTATTACAATGTTTGGATTAATGGATCTAGTGTTATTTCTGATGAAAATGGAGAATTTGTTTCTACTTATAATGATATTGTTGGTAGAGCAGGAATAACTGACGATAGTGATTATAATATTTTAAGATTCCAAAACTCTTTTGGTGAATTACCAATTACTGAATTTTTAATAAATGGTGAATCTTATACTGAGGGTATGCCAACTGTTTTAGTAAGAGATGATGGATGGTATATAGCTGTTCCTGGTAGTGAGAGATATGAAATTAGAGGATCTGGTGATACTAATTTTGTAGCTCCTAGAACAATTATTTGGGCAAATGCTTATGCTAATCAAAATGCTCAAGATTATGAAGAAGATATGCTTTTAAATCATGGTAGTGCAAGAGTCATGGCTATTTATGATAACAATGGTGAGTTAATTTCAAATGAAGTTGATGTTAATGATGATGGTTTAGGTTTTGTAGCTGTTTATCCTGGATATCAAGTTGTATTTGAATTTGTACCTGAGTATGGATATCAATTAACTGGTGTTAGTGCAAATGGAGTTGCATTAGAGCCACAAGATACTATAAATCAATATAGATTTGTAATGCCTGATACTAATATTCATTTTTCAGCTGAATTTACTAGAATTGATGATGTTATAGAAGCTAACTCAGAAAAAATAACAAGTGCTTCTATTGATTTAGGTGATAATTTTGATTCTGGTTCTGCTCAATTAGTTATTAATGATTCAGATTTAACAGAAGAAAAGATTGCTGAATTTAATAAGCAAGCTGGTGAACATAAAATTGAGGATTATTTAGATATCGATTTATATAATATCTTCTATAAAGGTAAAGATGATTCAAGTGATGTTTGGACTTATAAAGTAAATGAATTAAATGATTATGCTACTATTACATTAAAGTTAGCTGAAGGAATAAATGGTGATGATATTGTAATAGTTCATAATGTTCATGATACTGATGAATATGAGATAATTAAGATTGATTCTTATGATCCTAAAACTAATACAATTACATTTAAGACTAAAGGATTCTCTAGTTATGCTATTGCAGCTAAAGAGAAAAAAGTTGTTGATGTTATTCCTAAAACTATTAATAATATAGTTGAAGTAGTTAAGGGTGATGAGCCTGTAACTTTAGATAGAATTTCTTTCTATATAATCTTATTCTTAATATGTGGTGGAGTTTATACTTTTGCTAATTCTTTAGTAAGAAAAAAATTAAGAAATAATTAAAGACTATCTTTAGTCTTTTTTTTATGTGTTATAATAGACTTGTTGTATTTTTAGGAGGTAATTATGAGTGTAGAAAGTGATGTATTTAAAAGATTCATTCCTATTAAGAAGAAAATGATTGATTACGGTTTTAAATATGAGAATGAAACTTATACTATTAAAAAGAAATTACCTATTGATTCCTTTTACTTTGTTTTATCTATTTCGAAAGATAGTATTGTTGGTAATGTTTTTGATGGTTTTGATGATTTACCATATAATAATTTTAGAGTTTTAAATACCACTGGGGAGTTTGTTAATAAGATAAAAGATTCTTATATTAACTCTTTAATTGATATTAGAAATAACTGCTTTAAAGAAAATTATTTTATTTTTGATCAATCTAATAGAATTACTGATTATATAATTAAAAATTATAATGTTGAGCCTGAATTTTTATGGAAAGATTCTAATTTTGGTGTTTTTAGAAATAATACTGATGATAAATGGTTTGGACTTATTATGAATATTGATTATAGTAAACTTGATTCTAATAAATCTGGAGAAGTTGAAGTAATTAATATTAAAGTTAATAATTCTTCTGATTATTTAAATATAGAAGGTATTTATTCTGCTTATCATATGAATAAAAAAAGCTGGGTAAGTATAATTTTAAATGATACTTTACCAGATGATTATATTCTGAACCTAATTGATGTAAGTTTTAATAATTCATCAGTTAAAGGTGAATGGATATTACCTGCTAATCCAAAATACTATGATGTTATTCATGCTTTTGATAATACCGATATAATAAATTGGAAACAATCTAATAATATTAAAGTAGGAGATATTATTTATTTATATGTAGCTGATCCTTATTCTTGTATTATGTTTAAATGTAAAGTGTTAGAGGCTAATATTCCTACTTCTATAAAACATGATAGTTTAAATATTAATAAGCTAATTAAAGTTAAATTGTTAAAGAGATATAATAAAGGTGAGCTTTCTTTTAAATTATTAAATGAATATGGAGTTAAAGCTATTAGAGGTCCTAGAAGTGTTCCTTTAAAACTTTCTAAATATTTGAATAAGGAGTAATTACTTTATTATGAGTATTCTTAGATGTAAATGGTGTAATTTAAAAAATAAAAAATATATAGAATATCATGATAA
>AUXO011423827.1_pt1 | contig 11060 bp, 12 predicted proteins | sample 768731 | NCBI WGS metagenome assembly AUXO01 (sample SAMN02715735, study PRJNA202380) | gut metagenome | biome: sheep rumen | host: Ovis aries | place: New Zealand: Palmerston North
AACAAAGAGGGGATGGTCATCGTGTCGTGCAATGATGGAATTCGTCCAGTCATTTTCAAGGTTGAAAAAACAGATATGATTGCGGACACATGGAACGAAGATTTGGAAACAGTCCGCGATCAACATAAGGATCCCGATAATACATCCACAAAGTAATTCGCATCAGGGCAACCTGTCGGAAATTCTGACAGGTTCGAAGTGAAGGAAATTGAAGAACAGACAACAAACTAGACCGTTTTATAAAATTGATAGGATGATTAGAAAAGCAGTAAAAGGATGGCGCATTTTATATGAAAAAGTTTGACAATTTTTCGAATTGCCTGGCTGTGCTGGAACAGGCTGATTTTGAAATGGCGAACGATAACGAAATTTACCGCAACGGGGTGATTTTTTACTTCGGCCGGACTTTTGATCATGCCTGGAAGGCATTGCAGGCGGTGATGCGCCTTCACGGCGTCAGCGAGGCCGACACGGGTTCGCCGAGAGAAATTTTACAGCTCGGTTATCAATTTGGCTTTGTTGACGATGCCGACACCTGGCTTGTGATGCTGAAAAAACGGAACGTGTCGGTGCATATCTACAATGAAGATGAAATCGACGAGCTGCTGCTCTTGATTCGGGACAGCTTCATTCCGGCATTTGAAAAACTCAGACAGACCTTGTCGGAAAAACTTGAAAAAATAGAGGACGACTCGGGACAATAATTTCTGTTGATCTTTAACCCAAAGCAAACGCAAATTGGCGTTTGCTTTTTTTGTTGACTTAATAAAACATAATCGACAGATTTTTAATTTGATAGCTTAGTACTTAAAAATATTGTATAATACAGTTAGTTAAAACTAATAAATAACGAATATATATGACACAGTCATGAAATTTCGACACCAATTTAAACAAGCTGTTAAAGCAACACAGGTACAGGAGAACAAAGATGAGTGACGATCTGAAAAAGAACAGTGTGGAACGCACACTCTGTATCCCGCTTTGGTGCCGGGCACTTGCGGTTAAAAAGCTGCCGCAGATCCTGCCGGATTACGACGCGGTGCGGATTTTAGAGGAGATGGGAGAGACTAAACCGCCGACGATCTTCTATCACATGGAGTGCGCCTGCCTCGCCGGCGCAATCAGACAGTACAATTTTTCACAGGAAATCGAAGGGTATCTGGTGCAGCATCCGAACGCGGTCGTGGTCGAAATGGGCGCGGGCCTATCCTGTCTGCGCAGGCAGATAAAAAATGAATACAACTTGTGGATCAATCTGGATCTGCCGGACGTGATCGCCTGCCGAGAGAAATACATTGCACCTGGGACAAATGAACGGAACATCGCCTGCGATCTGACGGATGAGACCTGGTTTGACCAGATCCCTTACGATCCCGATAAAGGGGCAATTTTCTACGCGGCCGGTGTCCTGCATTATTTCTCCAAACTGGAGGTGAAGCGTCTGATCACGGCGATGGCGGATCGTTTTCCGGGGGCGGCCTTTGTGTTTGATACGATCAGCGACAAAGAAGTGAAGCAGGGCCAGGGGCAGGTCAGCAGTACGGACAACGCGATCCAGCTGACCTTCTACATGAACGATGCCGAAAAAGAACTTCCGGCGTGGTCGGATCGTCTCGTCCACATCAGCCAGAAGAGCTATCTCGAAGGCTACCCGGTCGACGGCGTGCATTACAACTTTATCACCAAGCTGTACATCCGCTCCAAGCGGGACAAGCTTTTCATGGTGCACACGGAATTCAAGGCCTGAAGCGATGAATGATGAAACATATTCATCATCGTATGGAAACACGTCTTGCCAGAACGCCACATACCTGCGCCGTGGAAACGGCGGTCTATCCGCATGGCACGCATTTTGTATTCCCGGAAAGCATGCTGAAGACGATGCTGCCGGTGGGCGCGGATCTTTTTGTGCGGCTGGCATTTAAAGCCGCAAGGAAATATCCAAAGGAATGCAGACAGACCAGGCTTGATATTGACCACCGCATTTTAAAGGCGATTCGAGAATGGAAAGATCAGGCGTAAAATTTAAATGGCGTGATTGTACATGAGGGCATCCGCGCGAACAGATATGGGAATAACAAATGAATCATCGCTTTACCCCAAGCAAACGCAGCTCCGCGTTTGCTTTTTTCTTGTCTCGGTTCACAATATGGTAAAATAATAAATAACAAATCGGCATTGATATAGAGATCAAAATAATCATTGGGAGAATAGTATGCAGATCAAGAAAGTAGCGCTGATCGGCGCCGGGGCCATTGGCGGATATTTTATCTGGGGACTCGCCAAAAGCATGGGCGACAATTTCATGGTGGTCGCAGAAGGTGAACGCAGGGAACGCCTCCTGCGCGACGGGATTGTGATCAATGGGGCACATTATCCGCTGAATGTGCGGACCCCGCGGCAGGCCCACGGCGCAGATCTGCTTCTGGTCGCGACCAAATACGCGGGACTGCCGTCAGCGATGCCTGAGATTCAGGCGGTCATAGACGACCACACGATCGTGATGAGCCTTTTGAACGGCGTGGATTCTGAGGAGATCATCGCGGCCGCCATTCCGGAACGTCAAATTGTCAACGCGTATATGAAGATTTCATCTATGCGCACGGAAGCAGGTGTCGTTTTTGATCCGAAGGTCACAGTAGGGTTGATGTACGGCGAAAAGCACACGCCAGAGAAAACCGAACGCTGCGCGGCACTCGAAGCCTTTTTCGCGGACAAACCTGTGCGCACCACTTTTGTGCCCGATATTATGACCCAGCAGTGGACGAAATACGCGCGCAATATTTCGATGAATCTGCCCCAGGCGATTCTCGGTGTTGGTATCGGCGCTTATGAAGACAGCCAGTATCTGCTGGCTTATTCCAAAAAGCTTGAGGATGAGGTCCGGACGGTAGCCGCGGCTTATGGCTATCCCTTGAAACCCCTTGAAAGGCCCCATATGGGCTACCGCAAGCTCAACCGCTATTCGACTCTTCAGGATTTGGACGCGGGGCGCCACACCGAAATCGATATGTTCTGCGGTGTGCTGATGCAGAAGGCCGCGGCGAAAAATATTGCCGTCCCTTACGCGGAGGGCGCTTATGATTTAATCAAAACGCTGGAAGAAAAAAATGATGGCAAATTTGATTATGCGGAAGATGAAACATGATGAAAATCGTAAAAGCGAATAAAGACCAATATGAAGATGAGATCTTGGTCATTCACGCCCTTGGTGTGCATCCTGCCTATAGTGGAAAGGGCTATGCCAAGGCGATGGTCAACAAGGCGTTTGAAGTCGGGGCCTGCACGCATCAGAAGGTCATTCGCCTGGATGTGCTCGCGGGAAATGTACCCGCGGAAAAGCTCTACACCGGTTTAGGATTTAAGTACATGGATACGCTGAAAATGTACTATGAAGACACGGGCTGGGTGGATTACGAGTTGTATGAATATGTCCTAAAATAACCATTTGGCATTTTGAATACGCTTCCGTATCCGATGCAGAAAGCTGGATGGTATAAATTCCAGATTGTCTCTAGTCAAGCAAGACAGCCTGACTGCCAAAAATCAACCGGCGGTCAGGCTATTTTGTTTGTATATGGCCATAAGCGTTACAAAAAAAGAGAAGAAGCGTCTTCACCCTGAACCGACTTCAGGACGGCAATCAGTTCCTCCGTGGAAAGGGCTTTTCCATTCTCAATCCATGTGATTAAAAATCCAACGAAGGCGCCAATTAAGCCGGACATATAATAGGTGTAGTATTTTTCTGTCAAGGCGCTCTTCGGTGGCACCTTATTTTTGATGATAAAGGTGCTTTCAAAGTGGCAGCGGTAGATGATGTCGTAGTGCCCGATTTTTATCAGCTGCTCAAGAATTTTACTGTTTTCGTCCCTCATCCAGTAGGAGAAGAAATACGTCATGAAAGCGTAGGGATCTTCTTTTTTATTCAGTCTATTTCTTTCTTCCAGATATCCCGTCATGACTTCCCGGTAGTGCAGGGCGCACTTCCAGTACAGCACATCGTTTACGGTGTCAAAGCTTCGGTAGAAGGTTGCACGGCCGACTCCCGAGGCTTTTTGTATGTCTGTGATCGTAATGGCATCAAATGACTTCTTCTCGATCAGATCGGACAGGCCTTTGTAGATCAGTTCAGCAGATTTGACAGCGCGTTTGTCATTCTTAATGTGATACATATCTGTACTTCCCTTTTATCGCTATTTTATGGAACGACTTTTCCGATTCTGTTCCACATCTTGTGGAACTATTGTATTACAAAAATAATAATGATACATTAATTCCGTAAAATAAAGATGCTGTTTAAAGGAAAGGAGATTAAGAACATGTGGAATTGGTTTGTGGCATGGGGATGGCTTTACGGTATGATCGTCATCAGCGTCATCCTGACGGTTCAAATGATCGTACATTGGAAGGATTGGGATGCGCTGAGAAAACTTGGGGCTTTTACGGTAATCGTCCTGACATTTCATGTCTGGGAAGAGTGGGTGATCCCGGGAGGCTTTCATTATATTTACAATATTGATTCGGCGGCTGCGCTTCGTGACCGATACCCGATGAGTCAGATGACGGATATGATCACGAACTTCGGCGGAGCCGTTCTCTGGTTCATTCTGGTTCAGATAAAGAAATTTGGCCGGAAGATGAGCTTTGCTGTGATGATTTTCAGCTACTTTGAATTCATCATCCACCTGTATTTGGCTCACCATTCCATGGATGTCTTTGCGGCGGAAGGCATCTACACAGGGTTCTATGCGCCTGGGCTTGCCACAGCGATCTGCTGCTGGCTACCGCTTGGAATTGCGTATACGATCTGGTTTGTTAAGAATAAAATAAAGATTTCAGATGTAGCCGGCGGTATGGTTTTCCTTGTGGTATTCAGCATTCTGCTTGTCAACCTGCCTGAGAAAGTTCTGAAGCGTGAAGATAATCCATTTGCGTTTGATAACGCTGGATGGTATGAAACTTGGGTGGATGATACAGGAAATATTCGCGCTGAATAACATCAATTTTACATTACAAGAAAAGCAGCATGATACACTTGCGTAAATCGTAAGTAGTCATGCTGTTTTTTTCTGGAAGAGAGAACTTGAATCGGCGGACGTTGCGGCAAAATACAATAACCGTATCATCTATGGACATTAAAATATATAGTAAATAAGGTGTATAAAGCATATAATCAATAATAAAAAACGTGTGCATATAAAGCTGATAAAGGAGAATATAAAAATGAATATGAGGAAAAGAAATATTGTAATTGGTTTAGTTATCGGGTTAATTAGTATTTCAATGTTAGCGAGTGGATGTTCAATAGGTAATCAATCAGCAAAACGTCATTCACATCATAACAAAACAAAGGTTGAAAAGAGTAGAAATAAAAGAATTAAAAAATATTTTGATTCGAAAGAAAATCCAAAAACATCAAACGTTAAAATTAATGGAAATACTGTTTCAGTTACATTTTCATATGGTTCAAGTTATAATCAGAGACCAGATCCTGTAGAGGATGGTGATAGCCAGTATGCATCAAGTCTCTGTGACACTTTTAAAGGTATTTGTAGAAAATTCAGTGTTGATCAGTCAGACTTAAAGTTTTTCAATGAAGATGGAAACGGGAACGAAAATTGGGAGGCATATGCAGAAGCTAATGTATTCAAGATTGTATATCAGGGGGATGTTTGTTATCAGGAAAATATGAATACCGGAAGAATTGTTGATATTCATGATCCCTTAGGTTCATTAAGATCAGATGATTCAAGTTCTTATTCATCAAATGGTAGTTCTTCTAACTCGAATTCTTATTCATCCAATGGCAGCTCTTCTAATTCGAGTTCTTATTCATCAAATGATAGTTCTTCAGACAATAGTTCATATGATTCTGAAGGGTATGATGGGGATTACTACAAAGGTGTCTACGATGCAGACCACGACGGATATGCTGATGGCGATGGTAGACCAATTGAATAATAATCTTAAAAAAGGTCAGTTAAAAACCGGCCTTTTTCTATTTTCAGTTCTGTCTTGTACTGTTCATCAGCTTGAACGCGCTGTGCGTCCGGATGTTTTTTTGTCTGTATGTAGAGGGCGCCGAGATTTTCGGCGCGGTGTTCGAATCGACGTTGAACCCGGAAACTCGGCGGAGGGCGGGATGCATTACACGTCCATCGAAACAAATTAGCTTCATTGGTATTTTTTGAAATCAATTAAAATGTATTGCTATTGTGCGCACATAAAAGTATAATTTGATTAAGAAAACATCTGAAGGGTGGTGCTTTATATGGCAACAAAATCAGTGAATCTTTATGCTCGTATTGAGCCGGATGTGAAAGAACAAGCAGAAAAAATTTTATCAGCACTGGGCATTCCGGCTTCCAATGCAATTAATATGTTTTATAAACAGATTATTCTTCAAAGAGGACTTCCGTTTGATGTGAAGCTTCCATCTTCTCGTCCTATAGATATGTCTGCTTTATCAGAAGCAGAATTGAATGCAGAACTTGAGAAAGGATATGCGGATATCAAAGCTGGAAGAACGAAGGAGGCAAGTGCAGTTTTTGCAGATATCCGTAAGGATTATAATCTATGAGTTATACCATCAAGATTACAGATCAGGCAGATAACGATATCCGTAATGTTTATGAATATAGTGCATATGTAATCACAATTGACCAGGCCTTTCGTGAAAGTAATGTCTAAATCACGGAGGGCCTTTTACTATGGACAGAATGTTGAAATCAGGGGATTACCACTAAATGGGCAGGAGCGTCCTTTTCTTGAAATTTTATTCTACAGGTGATACCCCTTTTTTCTTTATCTCGGCGCGTCCATCATAATATGGTAAAATAAAAAACAAGCAACGATTTCAACAATGAAATATGAGAAACAGTAAGTAATAAGGGAGAATCCATTATGGCAGTGCCAAAATACGATGAGTTAATGAAGCCTTTGCTGATGGCAGTACAGGACGGTAAAATTTATAAGATGAAAGAAGTTAATGCCAAGTTAGCGAAGCAGCTCAATCTGTCATCTGATGATCTTGCTGAGATGCTTCCAAGCGGAAGGCAAACAGTATTTAAAAACCGAGTAGCCTGGGCAAAAACGTATTTGAAAAAAGCGGGGCTTCTCGACAGTCCGGCTCGAGCAACCATCGTGATTACGAATGTAGGAAAGCAGGTTGTAGCCGACAATCCGGATAAGATAGATTCAAAGTATTTGGAACGTTTTCCCTCATTTGTCGAGTTTACCTCTACTTCTAATAAATCAACAAATCACAGTAATACAGCACATGGAATTTCCAAATCGACAGATCTTACTCCAGATGATCAACTCGAAGATGCTTATAAACAGATCAATGCGAGTTTAGCTTCTGATTTGCTCAGTGAGGTATTGAAAATAACACCTTACACGTTTGAAAAGCTCGTCGTTGATCTTCTATCTAAGATGGGGTACGGGACAGTAGCATACGGTAGCCATGCAACGGCCGCTTCAGGGGACGATGGCATCGACGGTGTTATCATGGAAGATAAGCTTGGTTTTTCACTGATCTATATGCAGGCGAAGGAATGGGCTCTGGACAAGGTCGTCGGTCAACCAGAGATTCAAAGCTTCGTTGGTGCGATTGCAGGAAAACATGGTGATGGGTTATTTGTCACAACTGCAAAGTTTTCACAAAAGGCAAAAAAATACGCAAACACACATCATATTATTCTTATTGACGGTGAGCGGCTTGCGAATCTGATGATTGAATATAATTTCTGTGTGTCGACCCGAAAGACATTTGAAATAAAAACCATTGATACAGATGCTTTGGCTGAATATCAGGATGACTAACACTAATTTGATACAAGGCAATCTGTTGAGGGAAAGTTGAAATTAATAGAGGATTTTTATGAATGAAACAGGAGATAAGAATTTGATTAATGAAAATGTTAAAGTTGAGATAATCAATAATTCTGAAGTTATCGCCGAAACGGATTATGAAAAATCCTTATTTGAAATTTCCAACGAAATGGATATGCTTTCAAGCCATGCCGATAAGTTGGATTATTTTATGGCCGTGGCTTCCGGGTTGCTTTGCGGCATGATGGATATTCTCTGGGTTAGTGACTTTGATCTGTATCGAGGAAGAGATGCAGCCACTGAGAAAGTTAACGATCTTGTTGTAAAAATTTCCAAAATGTGTGGAAATAAAAGTGATGATCTGAAAGATTCTGTAGCTTATTTGGAAAAAATGTTTCCTATACCTGAAGACGGGAATACGCCTGATTTCGGCGGGGGACGACAGCATCATCTGAGGGATTTTGGACATCATCCAACGGTTGTCGGACTGGTATTTTCTTTACTCACACAATTCACAAGATATTCATACGGAACAAATAAAGAAGGCGCATTTATCACGGTTCCTGTTCCTGAAAAGAGCCAAATTTTTATCGGAAAGAGTATTCCCGATAAAATCTTCAGGGGTACTGTGATCTGGTTTTTCCACTTGGTAAGCGATGTCGCGGGTTCCAGCAGTACTGTCGATATGAGTGGAGGAACAGGCATACCAGGTCCAATACTTTCTCTCGCAAAAGAGATATCAGCTACAAAATTATTCAGGAATGCTAAAGTGCAGAATTATGATTTGTCGCTATTTCTCTCAAAGCTTTTTAATGGCACTTTGTTTGCTAAACGTGACGAGTCTGGGAAAATAATCAAAGAGACAATTCTCAAATTCGACTTTAGAGGAGAACTGGGAGTTCTTGAAGAACTGGGACGACAAGCCATACCAGTAATAGCCAATGATGTCATTGTTCGAAGTTTTTATTTTGTCAGACGAATGTCTGTAGAATTGAAACAATCTGAAGTGAATTTAATAAGTGATATTAAGTGGATAGACTGGAATAGATGCGCACCATTTAATAATCCAACCGTCGATAGAATGCTGACAATAGCATTCGGAATCTTTTCTTCTGTAGATTTTACTGGAGCTATCGCAACACAGAGTTACTGGGTATCGGTAAATTACGTCGGTATCGGAAGATTTACAGTGGCCGTTGGCAAAGAAATGGTATGGTTCCTTCGTGCTCGTGAGTTGAAGAAAATCAAGAGCATGTATGAGAAAATTCAACAGAACACATTTGATAGTATGGATAACAGAATCTTTGAAAGAATCGGAGAAGGCATGGATTATGATAAGTTTGGTTTGACGTTGGAGCAAACTGAAATTCTATATAATATTGAATTATTCAAAGCAAAAAATGATGCATTAAAGACAAGGCTTCCAATCAAAGGCGATTACATCGTTCAGTTGAAAAATGAATGGATAAATGAGTGGAAAAATTACATGGAAAAAGGCTTTCCGGGATTTACGGGAAGACCGGATGCAACGCTGCACTGGTACAATGAGATAGAACTCATGGAACGAATTGCGGATAACCATCCGGATCAGATTTGGTTTAGACTTATTTTGCTGGAAGCTATGATTTTTGAGCCCTATTATCCTTTGAGTCTTGAAAGGAACAAGAAAGGAAAAGAAATACCTAGTAAAAAATACAGGGAGTTACAGAATTCTGTAACAGGTTATAAGAAGACTGAAGGCGATAAATTCTTGGAAAACTTTTTTAGCACTGCATACTATCATCCAGGATACATACACAGATTGCGAAGATGCTATGACAAGGTTCTACGGGAGCTGAATGAAGTTTTAAAGACGGCGCTTACTACTCTTGGTATCACAGCAGTTATTACCATTGCTGCGGTGATGACAGCGGGAATGTTAGCTGGCCCTATAGCGGTAGCTTTGGTAGGATCAAATTTTGCTGGATTAAGCGGGATAGCTTTGACAAATGCCTGTCTTGCATACATCGGTGGAGGCGCTATAGCAGCAGGCGGAGCCGGGATATTAGGCGGAACCGTTGCAATCGTTGGTGGAGGTGCGCTCCTTGGTGCTGGAATAGGTGCTGGTGTGGGTGGCACTGTTGCCGCATTGAGTCTCATGGGAAAAAAGGGAACAATACTGCAATCCGCAAAGTTAATGGTTTCCGTGAGGGAAATCTTCTTAAATGATGAACACGATGTTGTTTTTTCGAATACGATTTATGAACAGTATGTTCGCAATATTGCTGATATAGAAAAAGAGCTTGTGGAACTAAAACTAAAAGAAAATACGGCAAGTAAGGAAGAAAAGAAGCAGCTTCAACAGGAAATAAAAAATGCGGAAGAGTCTGTAAAGGCAATGAAAATCGCTATGAAGAGCATGAACCGATACATAAGTGCATTTGAAGTCGGTAAAGAACAGAAAATAGATAATTTGAAATAAAATACTTATTTTAGTGAATGCGATATGTGGGAAATAATTCCGAATTGTACAGAGAAAAACTCCGTAAACGCGATAGTTGCAACATTAATCATCATTATGGTATTAGACTTTTATCTAAATGAAAGGACAAAAAGATGAATCTGATAATTTTCCAAGGCCTGATGATCCCCTTTGCGGGGACGGTCCTCGGGGCGGCCTGCGTCTTCCTGATGAAGGAGCAGATGTCCGAAGGCCTTCAGCGCGCGCTGACCGGCTTCGCCGCCGGTGTCATGGTTGCGGCTTCAATTTGGAGCCTCTTGATCCCGGCGATGGAACAAAGCGCCCATCTCGGCCGGCTGGCTTTTCTGCCGGCCGTCGGCGGATTTTGGGGCGGCACCGCCTTCATGCTGCTCCTCGACGAGCTGATCCCCCATCTGCATCTCGACGAAGACCAGCCCGAGGGCCTCAAGAGTCATTTGGCCAAGACGACGATGATGGTCCTCGCCGTGACCCTCCACAATATTCCGGAGGGGATGGCTGTCGGCGCCGTTTACGCGGGGCTGCTCCTTGGCGGCAAAAGCATGACCGTGTCGGGGGCGATGGCGCTCTCTCTCGGCATTGCCATTCAAAATTTCCCAGAAGGCACGATCATTTCAATGCCTATGCGCGCAGCGGGGCAGTCAAAGTTCAAGGCCTTTTTATCCGGCACCGGCTCCGGCGCTGTGGAACCGGCAGCGGCACTGCTGACCATTCTCTTCGCCGATCTCGTCGTGCCGGTGCTGCC
>AUXO010899707.1_pt1 | contig 11059 bp, 17 predicted proteins | sample 768731 | NCBI WGS metagenome assembly AUXO01 (sample SAMN02715735, study PRJNA202380) | gut metagenome | biome: sheep rumen | host: Ovis aries | place: New Zealand: Palmerston North
TCAAAAGCACCAGCCATAGTTCTTTCACCTCTACAGCAAGCTCCTATATCAGTTCGGCAGATACCTGTTGCTTCAGCAGCTTCAGTGATGCTATTCCATCTATCAATGAGAACACCATCTAAACTTAATTGAACAATGTGCCTCACATTTTTGCCAAGTTCTCTAAAAGAATGCGTCATATTATCTAAATGGGTTACCCATTCAAGATTTTCTACTCTATTATCTGACTTATCACCGTTCTTATGGTTTACATCTCTTAGTTCGTCTGGATTTGATATAAATGCTTCTGCTACTAAACGATGGACCATCGCTCTGCGTTCAACCCCTTTGTTACGAAGATGGACGGTCATATACCCATTTCTATTCTCTTGTTGCGACATTTCTGCCTCACCGTTTTTGATTGTTCTTACTTTACCGAGATTCGACACTTGATATAGTTCTTCAAACCCTAACACATCTCGCCATTCTTCCTCTGGCGCATCCTCCCACTCCTCGTTGAGTTCGGCAAGAGAGTCAGGAAACACCCCATTAGTGTTGTTGAACCACTCTATTATCTCCCCAGTTTTCTTATTCTTGAGTTTCATACAAGCCCCCATTCCGCAAGTTTTTCAAATCCGCCAACTTGTTTTACATACTGTCTAGCAATCTCTACAATTTCTTCGTAGGGTTTTCCGTCTATCTCTTCATCGCCGATTGCGCAAAATAGGTTTACTTCTTCGCCACTAGTTTGAGCTTTCAAATGGGCATAAATGTTCACAGACACATCGGCTTTTGATAAGTCCTTACCATGTAAACCACCACCAGTGACCGCTCTACCCATATCAGATCCAAGCTTACGGTTCGTTGCGCCGGAGTCTACGTTCACGCCGCCAGTCCAATCGCCAAGCGGGTTAATAATGACCTTTGGGCAGTTGCCAACGCTTATTGCAAGTTCTTTTATCAAGTTATAACCGTCATCATTTAGATTACTCTGGCAAGCAATAAAGGTACCAGTTTCGCCGTTTAAAATAAACTTGCCGTCCGTGGGATACTGTGTAAAGACGCGCCCAACAATAGCCGATAGTTTGTTCTCTACATCATTCACTGGTACGCCCTTAAAAATACCGTTGTCCCCGCAGCGCACCTTACCATCTTGGTTCGCGGCTAAGTGTGCGTCCTGTGGTACTTCTAGATAATCTACCTTCACGTCTTCTCTCGCGATACGCTTCACTGTCTTTGAAATAAAGTCCAAGGGAATGTTCACGCTAGTTTCTGCGATAACATGGCAAGTACCGTGACCAATTAAAACCTCCACCGCAATCTTCGGTGTTTCTTGTTTTGTATAAGCATAGTCGACAAGAGCGCCGGCGATACGGTCGGCTATCTTATCTGGGTGCATTGGATTTACTCTTTCAAACATTCTATACTCCTTTTAGTTAATCGCTGGGGTTCCTTCTTCCCAGCCTTCTTCATTACCATCGTGTGTAAGCTTCCAGTAACGCTTGCGCACCACGTCACAATACTTCGGATCCAGCTCACATCCAAAACAACGGCGACCAGTCTGCTCGCAAGCTATTAAGGTAGAACCAGAGCCTAGGAACGGATCAAATACGATATCACCAGCGCTAGACATAGCAAGAACGCCCTTGGCACATAGACCAACAGGTTTCATTGTGGGGTGTTCCTTGGAAGCGCGAGGTTTATCAAAAAACCAAACATTTGATAGATTACGTAGGTTCGTGAACTTGCCGTCCTTGCCGCGTGAGTAAATAGCGTATTGCGACTCGTCGGCTTGGTCGTCATCGCTGTGCTCAAACTTGCCCTCACCTAGCCCATAAATAGCTAACTCTTTTGCTGATTGGAAGTCCCCACCTCCTAGTGTGAAATGGTCTTTCACCCAACAGATAACCGTCTTGAAATTAAGACCAGCAGCGTCCATAGCGTTTTTGAGTGTAATAATTTCCTTGTCGCTCATCCAGCTAATCACACCACCGCCACTGACCATATGCGTGGCTACGCACTCAAAAGCACGGTCAAGGAATGCCTGAAAATCTTCGTGTGACATATCATCGTTCTTGATGGTCTTGCCAGTGCTTCGGTTCTTGACGGCCACATTGTATGGTGGATCGGTAAAAGTACAAACAGCTTTATTATCGCCAAATAAATCACTCAGTTTTTTATCGTCTTCAAAAGAGCCACAGAACACACGGTGGTCGCCAAGCTGATAAATATTACCAACGGCAGAGTACGTGTGCTCTTCATCGATTGGATCTGGATCGTCTTCTATAATCTCTTTGCGTGGCTTGAATAAATCCCCCCATTCGTTTGGATCGAAACCCCATCGGTCTGCTTCCTCGCGGATATTGTCTTCATTCCAAGATAAGTCGATAGCAGCCGTAGCGTTGTCGGCCAGCGCCATTGTGCGCCCTTGCTCGGAGTCTAACGCTACGTCGGTACGTTTAACTGCCACTATTTTGGTGCCGTCCGTCTCCACTATCTGCAAGTCTTCTAGGCCAATGTTTCCGGCGGCTTCAATAATGCCGTTACCAGCGATAATGTTGTTATCTTTGTCGATTAAAATAGAACGTCCTGCGCCATTCTCACGCAATGACTTCTCTAATAAACTCATACCGTATTCGGTATGTTTGTTGAAGTTCTTGTCGTCAAACCGTAAATCACTAATGTTGCTCATTATTTGCCTTCCTTTTTGCTTCTTCAATTACTTTTAATAGCTCCTCCGCCTTTTCTTTCGTAAATCCCGGTGGCGGGAATGCCGGTAAATCGTTAATATTGCTCAAGCTCTCTCCTTTCTGCCTCGCCCATATACCAAATGGCGTCGGCTCTTTCTTGTTCTATCATTACGTCGTCTTGCCAGCTCATTTCTTCACCCCCTTTACAAGCTTCTTACTTAGCCTATAGTGCATATCTCTTAATTCTTCCATCTCTTTGTGTACATCACAATTTCCAACTGCATCATATAAACACAATTCAGCATTTTTTAAGCACGACATTGCACTTTCTATTGCTTCTTCTGCTGTCAAACTCATTCTTTGCCTCCTTCTCTTACGTTTAATATTTGTTGCAACATTTCGGCCGCATCGCGGTTATCTAGCACTTTTGTACTGTCGCACCCATAGCGCGTCTTAAGCGGCAACAGCTCGCATCCTAAGACTTGACACTCTTGGGCGCACCTGTCGATAGCATACGCCTTGCGATATGGTGCAACGGCTTTCAATAGCTCCTCACGTGGCATCGAGCTAAAGAAATCAACATTGTCGGGAATCCTACTACTGCAGTTGGCACGGACCCAACTATTCCCGACAAAGCAGGTGTCTTTAGTCTTTTCGGTTCTAAACTGTTTGACATACTCGGTATCTATGGACATCGGCAGCAAAATAGGATCGCCCCAAAACTTTACCGATTCATACGTGTAAGTGCTAGAACACACCAATATTAGATCGTCATAGTTCTTCAGCCAGTCATAATGCCACGGTGTAGAGTTGTCATGCAAGAACACAATCATGCCATCGTGCATACCTTCTACGTCGCGGCCAACCGTGTTCCAATCACGGTCGGTTTTAACGCGTGGGATGATGTTCTTAACTATTTCCTGCGAGTAATAATAGCAACCGTTCCATTTAGCTTTGCCGAGTTTCTTGTAACGGGCCACGTATTCCGGGTGGTTATGGTCGATTATCATCTTAGCCGTCTCCATATTACGAATGAAACAACCGCTAGATCCACAAAAAGAACACCAAGAGTAATGGCCAATATAATACACGACAACTCCTCGTCTCGCACGAGTATTTGTGCGATAGTAAGCCCGCATACAATACCAGCCATCCACCAGGAAAACCAAATATGCCAATTATCTTTAATCATGTAACTCCTTTCTAATCTCTTGCACAAAGTCAACCGCTTCAGCGGCACCCTTACAAACCTTCGATGGCACCCCACACGTATTGAGTATATCTAGCCACTGCTTTTGTTCTTTCGTAGTTGTAGAGCCTTTCCTGCGCTTCATCTCGATCGCGCACATCTGGTACGAATCAATCTCGCCCGTTACGCCATAAATCGGGATAAATACTAATAAATCCGGGAAGCCCTTGCTTGTGCCCATTTTCTTCATCTTGAGGGCTCTAACCTTAACGGCCCGGCTTGAACTAGCGAACTCCAGTGGGCTATGATGCACCAGAATACTATTAAGCCGGCACCACTGCACAAAGGCCATTTGTTCCTCATCTTCTTTTGGCACAATCGTCGTTCTAGCCACGTCGCCTCCTTAATCGTTGCCCATTATATCCAGCAAGCTTGACATCGGAGGTGGCGGAAGGCCTAGGTAGAGCGCCTTCCGCCAGATTTAAGGAATGGGAGTACTGCGGCCTCGCTTTGATGTTGCTCGTTTGAACCAACCCACAAGAACGAGAACACTTAAGTGGAGTTTTTTGTTGGTCACCGCACCTTTTCACCTTACTTCCCTGCCTTCCGTTCAATACTAACTTTTATCTCGTAGTCTTTACTCTCATGGTTGAACCGATATTCCAATGCCCTAAGCAACCTCCTCAGTTTAAGGTATTCGTCTCCGTTCTCAGTGCCCTTAATAAGGCTTATAAACACCGACGCTTGGTCTACATCATTATCGTCATATTGCGAAACGAATAAGTTGTTCTCACCATGCATCAAGCTAAGTTTCGCCATACATCGCTTGACTTTTAGCAGCAACGATTTGTTTGATCTCATTCTTCAACCTCCTTTACTCTGTAACCATCCCAGATGGGCGAATCGAAGCACGTGTTCTTATCTAGCGTATGGCTGTGGTATAACTTATGGGCGCGCGCTATCTCTGTGCTTACTTGTTGGCGAGTAGCGTGATCCTCCAGCCATTTAATGGCATGGCGTGCCAAATCCCCAGGCAAGCGCCACTTATACCAGCTGTATAATGTGCTTAATTGGTTATCAGTTGGCTTATCTTTATCGTTCTTCACTCTATATCCTCCAAAATCTCTACCCCTGGCGTTTCAATATTTTGGATTAGCTTATACATCAAATATTTCAAATACTCTTCTCTACGCCTTGGCGAATCATTTTTTTCACTCACCATGTATCTGTAACTAAAATGGTATGTTGGATTTTTGCTCATAAACCTCAAAGCGGCAAATGCTCTAAAGTCCTGGTAGCTCATGTCGTTAATTAGCCACTTATAAGCAGCTTTCAAGTTGACACGCTCACCTTCCTCGCCATCCTTTAATTCGTAAATATTTATCATTTTGTGGCCTCTTTCTGCCTCTCATATATCTTGTCTAGTTCGGCGTAGCTTGGGCAAGCCTGACTTGGATGGGCTACAATTTCCGCATCAGACCAGCCTGGCAACGACCAAAACAGTTGATATTTGTGATTAAAAACTCTTATATGCCCATCTCTAAGCAGATCCATATCTATGCTAGTGCCTTCACCGAGTGGCCCACCATTGAACAGCCAGTTTGATATATGGTCAACATTAGTCCCAATGATTACTTTTCTCGCAGCCTTCTTGTCGTCACCGATTTGCAGATAACCACATTCAAAGCACCTGAAGCCCGAATCGTGGACCCTAGTTGTTGGTCTGAAATAGGGTTCCCACTGTCCAGCCATCATTCTCCCACTCCCTGCCCAAGCGCAGCCTTACGTTTACCGAAGTCGCCTTTTAGCACGGCGGCTTGTTTCTCGCTTAGTTTCAGGCTATGCCAATACTGGTTCAATTCGTCTTCAGACGTAATCTCGGACAAATGCTCGCGTACCTGCTTAAAATCTAGTTTATTGCCCATTTTAAGCGTTTTGGAGGCACCTGCGCCATCATTGCCAGCAACTGCGCCATCGTCATCTTCCGTTGCCCATCCAAGGGCCATAAGCAGGCTGTAACGCCTAGCATACGTTAGACCCGAACCTTGCGCTTGGGCGGCCGACTTGAGTTGCTTTTCGTCGCCATAAATAACACGGCATCCGCGTCGTGGTTTCTGTTCTTCGCCGTTGATTATCAACACCGTGTAAATATAGTCAGCCCCTGCTTCGGCACAGAACTCTGTGTACTGATAATAGGTTATGTCCTGCTTTTCCATCTCCTCATGGATAGTCGCTAGGTCGGAGTACTTGTAGTTGTACCCGTTGGTCATTTTCTTGATTGTAGTCTTCTTAGTTTCTCCCATAATTGCTCCTTAAAATGGCAGAGTTCTTCCGCCCAGATTTGCTATTCCTCCCTTGGTTCGCACCACTTTTCCACCCTTCTCGATCTTATAGTCCCCCTCAAACCGCCTCATCTCGAGCTCTTCTACCGATTCAATCTCATTTACTTTTATTTTCATCTTTCATCTCTCCAAACACGGACTCGGCGTGTTTCATTCCCAATAAATACCCTTCGTTAAATGCCTTGATTGCGTTCTTGGCCGCCTCTACTTCGTAGGCGTCTACAGCATCTCTATATTCTCGCTCTTCGATTTCTCCCATATTCTCCTTTCTTATTTTCGGTGCGAGCAGATTGACCAAAAAGCGCATTATAGTTACGAGGCTATTATGCTAAAACAGAAGAACAAATCTGCTCGCTGATTGAAATTATTTGAAAGAACTTGTGCAAAGTTTCCTTCGCACAATTCAGCACAGTAGTGGCAAAGAACACGAAAGGACACTACTACGCTGAACAGTACAAACGAACTAATTGTTAAGTCACTGGTTTTGACGAATTTGACCTCGACTTAATTGGAAGCGTAACAAAAAACTCACCGTGTATTTCAACGGTGAGTAAACATCTAGACTGGTGGGTGATGAGGGGCTCGAACCCCCGACCTCTTCCGTGTAAATGTGGTGGGGTTGCCTTCATCTCCAGTATGGTATTTCTTACCGTTGGGGGTTAGTTTTTCGGGTGCACTTGGACCTAGCGTTTCCAATCTACGTCTGATTTTACACCACGCCAGCGCATAATGCAAGCATGAACTTAGTTAAAATGAGCCGCCCATCGCCGCCTCATAAACCTGGTGCAGCTTGCTATCTCGTACGTGGGTATATCGCTGTGTAGTCTGCAAGCTTTGGTGCCCTAGCATGGCCGCCACAAACCTTATATCCACCCCCTCCTCAATCATATAAGTAGCGAATGAATGGCGCATAGTGTGCGGCGTGCAAGCTACCACTCCCGACTCCTTTGATACGCGCCTAAATATACGTTGCACGCTGCCCTTCGTAACGCGGTTCCCCGTAACTGAGTCCACAAATAAGGCACGGCTGCCGTCATGGCGCATGGCCAAATAATTGTTCAGTTCACACTCCACCTTCTGGGTAATAAAGCACACGCGCGGCTCTTTACTCTTCCCTACTACCACAAACTGGCGGTCTTTTATGGAGTCCCGGTTTAAGGCACACAGCTCGCCAACCCTTATACCAGTAACAAATAGCATCTCGGCCATAATGGTATTGCGGATGCGGTCTATATTCTTGTACCCATGGTGCGACCGGCTAATCTCCTTCATAAAACAAGAATATTCCTCTTTAGTGAGGAACCTGGCGTATTTCTTTTGCTGTCTTGGTAACTTGATTTCTTCTGGATCGAGCGCCTTTATCCCGCGCGCCCGGCAGTATCTGAGCACTACTCTAAGCTTGGACAGATACCCTCGAGCCGTATCGGCACAACACACTTGCACCATATCCAGATAAAAGTCGTGGATCCCATCTAAGGTGATGTCCGATACCTCTATATTGCCGAAGAACCCGATTGCCCGTCTCTCCGCATTTTGGTAGTTTTCGTAGGTGTTTGGCGAGTAGTTCATCGCCAACACCTCGTTTTTGCGATAGCTCGCAAATGCTTCTGATAGTTTCATATAAACTCCTCCCCCACCCAGTTAATAGTATTGGATGGGGGGCGGAACTATTAGTCAAGCAACCCGAGCTCTTTCTTAACTAGCCAAATAAAATATCTATTCTTATCCTTAGATTTTGGCCCTTTGGCAATTTCGACTAGTCTCCAGATTGTGTCTTCACTTAAGCGATATGCACACCATAAGTAGAACTTCCAGCTTTTTGGCTCGTGCAATTCACGTAATAGCCTCATAGCGATTTCTCTCTGGCGATATTGCGAAGGAGCGCTGTCGTCATTCTCCATAATCTCTCGCTCCTCATCACTATAGTCTATAGGACTATAGTCCATAGTACTCTTTTTAATATTAGTCCTATGGTCTATAGAACTATAGGCTATAGTACGTTCTTTGATGATTTCGCTTGCTTTTCTGACCCCCATAATTTACCTCCTTTTGTTTAGCACCCAAAAGGATTCGCTCAAGTATCCTCCGAGTTTAGTTAATATTATGTACGATCGCGTTGCTGTGAGCGCCAGCAAGTTGACCGATATGACCCGCGAGATTTTTCAACAATAAAAACCTCGTTTGAAGCCGAGGTTTAATTGTATTCGTCCATTCTATTGTACTATACCCGGCAAGTAGAGTCAACGCCTTTCCAACAAGAAACCGCTCTTTCGAGCGGCCTTGAAACGTTAGATCCTACCTTGATTGTACCACACTCTAGAAAATATGCAATACTTTTGGGTCATTTTCTGTGCTATAATATAGCTAATGGCGGTGTGTTGGAATCTTTGATGGATTACACGCTCACAAATCTTATAAGCATACTCCGCAAAAGGTTACAGGATGAAGAGTTCGATGGAGAGACTCTAACCATCTTCCTCAACGATTCGCTAAACGAAATCTTAGGCGAAGATAAGTACCCGTTCATGCAGCGGATAGACAAGTACACAGCCGACTATCACGGCGAGATCAGCCTTCCCCTAGGCTATGGCGGGACCTTCTATATATACGCCAATAAGCCCAAGCAGCCACGACAAGAAGTCAAATATCTTGAGCCAGAGGCATATTTTGACAACACCAAACGGCACTCATTCGTCTATACCGTATTCGCCAATACACTGTTCTACCGGCTAGAAAAGGGCTCAGATAATGAGGATGATTTCACGATTACACACTTATACCTGGTTAACCCTCTGCCACTTAAAAAAGATACGGATAGACCGCCGCTACCACCGCAGTATATGGAAGCCCTAGTGCTCGGTGCCATGGCACGGGCTGAGGAATACCGCGACAACTTCGACTACGCGCAAATCTACCGCAACCAGCAAGAGCAACTACTTACCAATATGAAGCTACGATATGGCCCCGGCAACCTAACCGTCGGCAACCGAGCAAGATTGCCTTACTTTGGAGGTAGTTACGATGGCAGGATCTAACTTTTCACGTAGGCGGACAATCCCCACTAAAATCACTACACGGAAGTCGGCACCAACTACTACGGACTTCGCCAAGGGCATCAACACATATAAGCCAAACGATTTGATGAGGCTGGATGAGTTGCACCTGGCTCAAGATGGGCGCTTTGACCGCATTGGTGAGTATAAGACACGCAAAGGGCTTAACGGGCTAAGCGTACCAGTTGGTAAGACAAAAGTGCATGATAACACCACGGGCGCATACGAAATGTCCCCAGTAGATGGCACCGCTTACCTAGTCACGTTGCTTTCGGCACCTGCGGCCAATACCGTTATTTGCTCCCTTTCCATAAAGATTTGCAAGCTAGACGACACCTATGGGGTGCTCAGGGTTGATCTTCTAAACTCAGATCAGAGCGAAATTATTGGTACCTCGTGTGTGAACCTAGACGATATAGAGGCAGAAACTGATACAGAGGTTGAGCTGCAATTCATACAAGCTCCCGACGCGGTGCAACAGTTCTTCGTGCGCCCAAGCTTGCAATTAGGGAGCGCGGCGAGCGTAGAGGTAGCGACCATTAACGATATACTCATGTGCAAAGTAAATACAGCCACCAAAGGTCGCATTACTAGCATATTTGAGGCCAATCTGAGCGATAATACTGGCTCCCTTACCGACAAATCCATCTTATTCACCTTCGCAGCGGCTGGTGACGATAGTGGCAACGAAACCCTGTACAGATTGTCCGAGGAAGGCGATTTGTTCGAGTTCACCACACTAAAGACGGACGGCCACCCAGTACGTTATAGCCAAGACGCGAGTATTATCCGCTGCGTATATGGCAACAACCTCACGGCGCTAAATCCCACCACGCCAGGAAGCTGGGGCTGGCAAGTTAGCACAATACCTACTAACGACCTAGAAACCGGCACCGACCTCGAAATCAAACTGTCTAACATCCTAAGTGGCCCAGAGGATAACTTGCTGTACTTTGATGCCGCTACCACCTCACAGCTAATCTGGACTTGGCCGTATGGGGGACAATATGTGGCGCCAGCAAGCTATTCCACAACCACGGCAATTCCAAAGTATAACCCAGATACGCCACACACTACGACGATCCAGAAGTCTAACCTTACTGCCCTAGATTCCACCAAACCAGTGTCGCAGATAAAGCTCGGCGATTACGTGGTCTACTACAAAGATATAGAGGGCGATACCGATAAAGGTGAGATATTCGGCAAAGTAACCACGATTAACACCAATTCGGTGGTAGTAACGAGCGATCCACATATTTCGGTGGCACTCAACTCTTATGATGAGTTTGACCGCGACTTCCGCCAGAACTTCCCCACTATCAACAGTGGCGACCCACTAACAGCCATGATTAACTTGGCTGGTATTGTTTACGTCTTTACCCAACGCCATAAATACCAGATTTCGTTTGAATCAGTGGACGTATGGAACCAAGCCAAGTGTTCCGCAGATGGCGGCACTTATAGCCAAGAGTCCGTGGTGGCCGGTACCGACCGAGCTTACTTCGCTAACCCCGAGGGCATCTACGTGTTTGACGGCTTTAACGAAGTATCGCTCACCAAATCATCTATTCAGAACACCTACGACGCAATACCAAATAAAGAGCAGATTCGCCTTGAGTTCTACAACAACCGGCTATATGTCTTCTGCCCGAGCACAGACGGCACCGAGGCTGGTATTTGCCTTGTATATAACGCAAATTTGAACCTGTGGGAGAGCTTTGACTCGCAACTATATATTGGTGCCGTATTTGCCCATAAATCGCCTTCAAACCGCTTTATTTGCGGTCATAGCCGCATGGGTGTACT
>AUXO011423846.1_pt1 | contig 11059 bp, 4 predicted proteins | sample 768731 | NCBI WGS metagenome assembly AUXO01 (sample SAMN02715735, study PRJNA202380) | gut metagenome | biome: sheep rumen | host: Ovis aries | place: New Zealand: Palmerston North
TTATATCCTTTATATCCAGTCCCTGGGTTTGAAGCAGCTTCACTACCTTATCTTCTACCTTTTCCTTAGCAGCATTATTCTTCTCATCTTTAGAATTATAATATATATTGGAAAGGAAATCTTTGCCGAAGCCCTTATTCTCAGGAAGCTTATGCTTATAGTACAGATTATTCAGTCCTCTGAACATTCTGTCGAAGGCCTGCTCTATATCAAGAAGCTGAACCTCTGTAAGCTTCGTAAAGTCCAGATCTTCTCCCTTAAACATATCATCATTTATAAGCTTATAGAGATCCTCCTTTGGAGCATTCTCGGCATCATGTACAGCTATAGCAAGATCACCATTATAGTATTCCTGGTCAGCCTTTTCATACTGATCGACTGCCTTCTTGGCATCTCTGATCTCCATCTTCTGGTACAGATAATCTCTAAGTCTTTTATTCTCTGCCTTAACAAATCTATCCTCAGCCTGCTTCATCTTAAGCTTTGCTCTGAGGTCAGTTTCAGCCTCATCCTGAGCCTTCTTAATACTGTCCGGAAGCGCACTTTCCTCAGCCTCATACTCCGCTATTACTCTTTCAGCATTCACCTCAGACTCAGGACTGATCTGCATTCTGGCGTCCGTTAGTGTCTGAACCTGTCTCAAGTAGGATTCAATATTCTGCAGATTGACAGGATTATCCTTATCAGGTCCACTTTGCAGCTCCTCTGCACGCATCCTGGAACTAACTATAGTAGCTGTAATAGATTCTATCTCTTCCTTAAGCTTCTTTGCCTTATCATACTCTGGTTTTTTAGCCAGGTGTGCCTTCCTTACATCATTCTCGGCAGCCAGACGAGCCCTGTTAATGGCAACTACAACGTCACCCGTCTCATGAAGAGGAACATCTATAGTTCTCTCGTCAACAGTTTCCGGCTCTTCCTCATCTAACTCGTCATCTTCCTTTATCTCTGACATTCTCTCGCCGCCGAACTCTTCTTCATATACAGAATCAGAATCCTTCTTGAAGTTATATACATCCCTTCCCTTTGGCATAAAAGGATTGTTGGTGAAGTCTGTCGGTCTAAACTTATAGGTAGTATCCTTTGCTTCTTCCTGTCCACCCTCAGCTTCGTTAAAGATGTCCATATCTATCTCAATACCATTATTATTGACAATATTAGCATCAGGATTAGCGTCTGCCTCGTTCTCAGGATTATCACCACCCTCGCCGGCATTTACATTCAGGTTTGGATTTGCTTCGTATCCTGCTAATTCCTGTTCCAGCTCTTCAATCTGCTCATTAATATCCTCTTGATTCTGATTAATGATATTCTCATTCTCTTTCATTTTCTGTTCCTCCTAGAACCTTATAATAAAACTATTGGTTAAGATCATGAAAATGAACAGATTGGCTCTTCACTTTCATATCCACGATACATTTATAAGTATTGATTACTGCTTATATTAACCGATTTTTCTCAGTTAACAGTTAGATTATATCATATAAAGAGCAACAAATGGGCAACAAACAAAGAAAATGTGCCATATTCCGAAAGGAATCTGACACATTTTCTTTCAACAATTCACATATCTTATGATATCAAAATGTACTTCACACCATAGCATTGGGTGGAGGTAAGATCAGTTATGAATAACCACCTTATTATTCTTGTTTTTCTCTGCATTTTTGTTAATATTTTTCTTTACGGACGGTATAGGCTTTGCTACAGAAGGCATCTTCTTACCAATGTCACTCATGCGTTTCTCAAGTGTCTTATCATCCTTCTCATGCAACTCCCAGTCATGACCGGAGAACTTTGTCATCTTATTCTTTACGACTATCTCCTTTACATTCTTACGAAGTTCCTGCAGCTTATCAAAGCTTCCCAGAGCTTCTCCAAGATTAACCTGATTATGTGGCCTCTTCATGAAGGTACTCTCAGAAACCGGAGTCATATTCCTGGAATCATAATATCTATCTTCCATATTCTTATTCATCAGAGTATAGACCTCCAGATTGACTGTATATCTGGTCAGGTCTTCCTTAGAGAGTTCTATATCACCATTTCTATAACCGGCAAGCTTCTCCCTGGCCTCATGTCCCCTCATCACAACTGTTGCTCCTCTGATGAGAGCACGCATATCGGATATATCCTTTTCAGATAGTCCCGTCTTCTTATCACGTACCATTTTCATGAGCTCAGGATCACGTTCCAGTATCTTATAGGCACGCATCATCATTTCCTTCTTGGTCATAAGTGTATCAGAGAGCCCCGGCTGATTCTGATAACCTTCTGACAGATGCTTTATACCTTCTACTATAAGGCTTACAAGTGGTTTCTTATCTCCGGCCTCGTACTTTCTAAGAGCCTCTGCCGCCTTCTGCCTGCCCTCCTCAAACTGAAGGGTAATCGCCTTCTCATTAACCTTTTCCGGCTTGCGATCTATACCAAAATATTCAAGAGGTCCTCTGGTACCCAGATAAGCAAGTGCTACAAAATCATTATCTGCAAGTCTGTTCTCAAGCTGATGAGGCCCAATAGCCTTAAACCCATCATTTATTGGAACAAGCAGCTTCGTATAGTCATTACTTCCGGTATCACACAGATATCTTGCTTTGGTTGTAAGCTTAGGAACAGGAGCCAGTATAGCCTGCACAGAATCCACTATCTTCTTCTGTTTGAAATTCTCCGGCATCTCAGTTACGAATTCCTGTGTACTTCTTTGTATCTCATCAGTTCCCTCAAGGCCAAGAAGTCTGAGCCTTAAGTACTCTGATTTATCACTATCTTGATTCTTGCGTTCTAATGATAGTTCCTCTGCATTGAGCCAGTGGTCATAATCTCCTGCCGCTCTTCTGGCTGCATTGATAGGGGCTATAATATCTCTTTCAAACTCCTGATATGGTAAAACATTAGCCATAAGTCTTATGGCATCGTCAATTCTCTTCTGTCCAAAAGCATGATCTCTTACAAGCTCTTTACCACTAAGGTATGCCTTTACGCTCTCTATCATCTTATTCTGATAATAGTATATCTTTTTTCCTGTTTCTCCCAACTCAACACATTCCACAAATTTCTTGATATCCTTCAGCATATCCTCATACTTGGTTGAGTTGCCTCTATGCCACATGGATTCATACCAGCTCTTGTCCTGCTTACCAGCACCGGTGGATTCCATGTCACGAAGTACACCCTTTATAAAATCAAGATCTACATACTTGGTATCAAAGCTGGTCACATCCGCCATTACACTAGGAGTGAGTTCAGCTCCCAGTTCTTTATAAGCACGCAGATTGTTTTCATATTCATGAGCCTGGGCAAGCTTTTCAGCCGGACCATTAGGCTCTGAATACTTTTTGAGTTCAGCATTTTCTGCTACCCCCATATCTCTCTCATTCTTGGCTCTGAAGCCCTTTTCATACAGAGCTTTATCTTCCGGATTCATATTAGCTGCAGTTTCATTAAGCGCCTTTTCAAACTCTATCATCCCCTCAGCCGCAACTTCGTCACCCAGATTTCTATCAGCAGCTATATCAGATGTGAGATTCTGCTTAATGGATGTGAGTAACGCATCTAAATGACTGCCCTTGAACTGACTTCTTCCGGTAATTATAGCAGCCTTCGCGTCAGCATATTTTACATTATCACCAAAACGAGCTCTGACACGTTCATACTCCCTGCCATACTCCACATATACTCTGGCCAATACCTCGCCCAGTGCCCTGTAGCCTGCATTTATATCTTCCTGGGAACCACTTCCCCTAAGCGCTCTTTCTATTTCTAACTGATGAAGCACTTCAATACGATCAACATCTTTATTTATTGTCAGCTTGGCAGGGAAACCGTCCTTTAATCTCTGCTGGCGGTTACGTTCCTTGGTACGCTCTGCCTCTTCCTCAGACATGTCCGCTATCTCATTTTTCTCATTATCAGCAAGATCCATAATAATATGCTGCTTCGCACTGTACCGCATTAGGTTCCAGATTCTTTCAGTTAAAGTCAGCTTTTTTTCTGATTCCTCTACAACCTCTTTTATTTCATCTTTTCCTTTTGGCATAATAGGTCACCTCGAATTATATTTTGTTACCACATGTCCTAACTTAGTAACACATCATAAAAGCATACTATCAAATAATGTATAACAAAAGAGCAACAAAAACAACGCCAGATTTTTCCAAATTCATTATAGTACTTGATATGAATAAACCCCGCTGACTCGCGGGGCTTAAGAATAACTATATTAATACTCCGGCACTATTACATTCACACGATAAGCCGGCGCAATATCTGTGCCATCAGACCCGGTATGATAGAAGGAAGCTGTTTTCTCATTTATAAATGTACCAACATTGTAGTCACTATTAGTTTTATAAGCAACTGTCTGAGACTGTGTAGTAGTCTCATTTCCATACCCTTCCAATGGTGTATCCTTGATAGGAGCTGTCTCTGTAGTTACCTGATTAGCAGTCGCAAAGCTGTATCCAAGCGGGAATATACCAATAGTAGGATTAGATCCATAGTTAGCCGGATTGGACTTTCCAACCTTGTCAGTATCCCTCGACAGAAAAGCAAACTGATCAGAACGATTGTAACCTACATAGAACTGTCCCTTCTGGCGATTCTCTATCTTACTGGTTTCATCCATTACCACAAAGGTAGTTGATACCTTTCCATAATTTATAAGCGCTGATCCACCAGTCAGAAGTATAGGCGCATTAGTAGATGTATTATATGGATTGTAGGTTTTCTGGACGCCAGTACAATAACTATGCAGAGTTCCTCCGGGCATAACTATTACATTTCCACCATTCTGACAGGTAATAGTTCCACTTCCGACACAGTCCTTCATATAAGGATATATACATCCACCACTTTTGATGATAAGAGTACCACCATTCTTTACTACTATTTTTCCATTATTTATTAGATCACATTCTATAGATACGATACCACCGTCTATTGTGAGCGTATTACCAGCCGGAATCATTATTCCATCAGTCTGGGCCGCTTCGCCAGTCGCATCAGGGAACATATCATTTGAGAAAGGCATTACCTTCCCATCAGGAACTGTCTGTGTAGGAATACTTGTAAAAATATGGGGATATCCCACAAAAGGCCTGTATACATTATAGGACTCCGGTCTTTGCATAGGGCCATAAGGAAGCGAATAACTATCAGCAACTAAAGGAAATATAAAACCAGTCGCTTTGGAACCCAAAGCCATAATACCATAATTCTGATAACCTACCTGACAGAGATATGCCGAGTCCGTCTGTCCCTTATAGAGATTGGATCCAAAATCATCGAAGCTTATTTCATTCCTGTACTCATCATTAAATGCCATCAGATAAGTATGATTGCCATTAAATATAAGATGCCAATAATCATCCTGAGGAAATTCTTCACTATGCAAGGTTGTTATAATAGGTTCATCATCTCTTTCTGCGCAGCCAAGATAAAAATCATCATTACCAGGTTGATAAGCCTTAGATTCCATAAGTGTCATCATTTTTTTCGGGAATACCAGCTCTACTGTCTGCTTTCCAGAATCAGAACTATAGTCTTTGATCTTCATCCACGGAACACCCATGGAGCTATCAGATTTCATAAAAAATCTATCACTATTAAAATCACTTTCTGATATAGCATTCCATTTACCAGCGTTATCATTCTTGATAAACATAGTCTGCTCAGCAGTCGTAAAATATGCTGTACTATGATATTCCTTTCCATATCCGGGCAGATTATAAAGCCCCAGACATCCTTCAGGTGCAACAGCGCTCTCCAGATTTGATGTAACTCTGTCAAAATCATTAGGCCAGTTATTCCACCCGGTTGTATCTGTTGGAAGGAAGAAATGCTTTCTATCAGTGACAGAAGATAGAAACATATAGGTACTTCTATAATCGCCGGGAGAGATATGCACTTTATCACTGGTATTAGTACTCAGGGTTTTATCTTTTACCTTAGAAACACCACCGTGGTAGGAATAATTCCTTCCATTATCACAGATTTTGTACATACAAAACATAACAGGATGATACATATTATCACTAAAGATAGTCCTGCAGTTACTGGAATCAAGCCTCCTCCATTCCCAGAAGGATATCTTTCCCTGCTTAGGAGTAAGAGCATTTTTTGCAGCCACCTCAGTTGATGTCTCTGCATCGGAACTGCCCTCTGCCTCTGCAGTTTCATCTTCTGCATAGACAGCCATTCCCGTAAAGCCGGAAAAACATGACATGCCCACAATTATCGCAGTACATACCGCCGTGATCAGCTTCATTCGACCTTTTTTCAGCAAACCTTTTTTATACATTTCAGTCTCTCCCTCGTATATGACCTGTTACATATACTATCAATTGCAAAATCAGAATAATTCTGTTATAGAAAATATAGCAAAATCCATGACAGATCTACTTTTCTGACTCCGAGTATTCCACACGTCCATCCATAGAGAATGTAATATCATATGTTTTATCTATACCAATGGACTTACTGGACAGTGTAAGCCTGGTCACGCTATCAGCCATGGCATCAGATTCAGTGCTGTATGCTATCTCAGCATCTGTCTCTGAACCGATAAATGGATCCGCTGATATCTCAATATCCTCTGAATCCTCTTCTAACGTAACTATAGTAGCCTCTGGAGCGTAACCCAGATACATATATACTCTTCCATCTTCTTCGTAATCATATATATAGATATCGTCATTATCCGCCTTTACTTCCCAGTCTCCTATACCATTAACAAAACAGAGATTACCAGCAAGACCATTCTCCTCTGAATAAGCATCTTCACGAAGAATAACCGGATGATCAGAATCTTTTGCCAATATATTAAGACCATAGCTAAGCTCTGCATCTCCTATAAATTCAAGCCTGTTACCCTCTGTAGTCTCTGATACATAAGCATGAAATACTATACCGGTCTCATTTATTACAAGACCACCAATGTTGAGAGGCTTGGAAAAGGTTATATCTGTAACCCCTATATTTCCAGGCTTAATGATATACTTTGCCTTCTTGGAACTTGTCTTACCCTTTGGCTCTATCGTAACAAAGTCAGCATCTGTGCAGGAAGCAAACCAGACCGTATCATTACCGGACTTATCCTTCACGGTAACGACTATGCTACCATCCTTCTCTTTAAAGGCTACCGGGTAATCAGTATCCTGAAACAGTCTCGTATATTGTCTATAATTAAAAACTACGAGCAGCGTTATGATCAGAGCCGCAAGTAAAATGGCAGCCAGGATAATGATCAGCTTAATACTTGGCTTAGTTTCCTTGGTTTCATTGATTTCCTTATTCTCTTCCATTAAGTTAAGACCTCTCATGTCCTGCCCTTTGCAATGATATTAGCACTTACGGTGCAACAAAAGAGCAACATTTTTATCTTTGTATAATAAAACATTTACTGTGGGTTAGCAATAGGAACCCTAAGTTCTTTAACAGGATCCTTCTTCTTCGCTTCCTGTTTCGGAACATAATTTTTAAGGTCTGTCAGAGACTTCTTCGCCAGTTCCTTAGCCATCTTCTGATCCATATCATCCGCTATAAAACTTATAACCTTAGTACTGAAGTCCTTGCCACTCATCTGCTTCTCATAAGCCTTGGTAAACTCAGGATTATCAGCAAGACTCCTGGCAAGAGACATAAAATGTTCCTTAAATGAGTCTTCATAATTCCTTGCAGAAAGCAACTGTCTGTATTCCTGCATATCCTTAGTATAAGGCTTTTCCTCTCCTACTTTTCTCTTTGCCTCTATATCCATGATGCATTTCAGAACAAGTGCCGCGATGCTTACCTTGATTTCCTGCTTCTGCTTTGGAGTAAACTTCAGCTTATTAGCCGCTTTTATGTTCTTATCTCTCTCACTGTCCCGGACATCCTTCGCCTTCTTAAAAGCATCAAGCGCACTTTCCGCAGCCCACTCAGAGATATTCTTCTCCATTCCTCCGGCATCTGCACCGCTTCTCCTAACCCTGTCTATCTTGGACCAGGTCTTGTATTCATCATCTACTGCCTTCTGTATCTGCTTCTTAGATACTGAAGTACCCTTTGGCAGCCTCTCATAGACCTTCCACATCTCCATTCTCATACGAAGCTCATTGGTCTCACAGAGTACCTTATCCAGACCACTCTGTATAACAAGTGGATCAATAAAGTGAAGTGATGCAGAGTACATCTTGTTAACCTGTTCAGCATCTCCTTCATTATTCTCGATAAGAAGTCCTGTAACTCTTGGAAGGATCTTATCCCTTCCATAGTCTCTGAGCTTCTTAATCACTTCCTGTTCTTTCTCTATAAGTACTCTGGTAAATCCATTTCCTTTATAGAAGTCACTTTTATGTTTTTCGAATTCTTTATAGATTTTTTTTGTCTCATTTCCAATCTCAACCATCTCGTTATAGATGCTGTCGAAGAATCTTCTGTCCTCTTCTGTTGCAAACTTCTTGTAATAGTCACTGTTCATCATCTCCAGAACTTCGTTTGAAGCATCAAGGAAACCATTCTTCTCATTGACTAAGACGCTCATCCTTCTCTGCTTACTTTCAAAACTGGCATTCAGATCTTCCTTGTCGCTACGTCTAAGGACTGTATCGATTGCTTTCTCATAAGCATCCTGCATATCGATATCCTTACGTTCGAGTCTGTTAGGATCCTCTGCTTCCATTTCAGCAAACTCTTTATCATTCGCTATCTCTTCCACCATATCCTTGGTAACATATCTCAGCTCCATGGTATTGAATATCTTATCTACGGCTCTCTCATACTGAGCACTCTGAACAACCTCAACATCCTTATCGAGCTTTCTGTCATAGATCATATTCATACGGATATTCTCGCGCATGGTTCCTATGAAGTAGCTTGCCTTCAGAAGATTCTCTATCCTCTTTCTTTCTTCTTCTGTCTTAGCCTTCTTCAGTTCTATCTCTGCATTCTTCTTTGCATCTATAGAAAAACCAAGCTGCTGATCCAGAGTTGTAAGCTCCTGCTTTATGAGTTCTCTTGACTTCTCATCACTTTCAAATGTAAGCTTCGCCTTGAGATATCCCTGGCGCTTCTCATTTGCCATTATAGCTTCGTCGATCATATCCAGTATATTCTTCTTATCCTGCTTATCTCCCATGATATATTACCTCTTTACTCTCCAAAATGAATCTTACTGATTATCTACTCAACCTTTGTCAGATCAGTTCTGATATAACTCGCTTATCCCAACTTTCCTTTGAATCATATAAGCTGTTACATACCCGGTCCGCCAAGTCCCGGAGCATCCGGACCCTTTCTGTGATCCTCTATGTTTCTGGTATTCTCGTTCTTCATATTAGCAGTTCTCTTCTTGTCGCCCTGATTCTTAACATAAGCCTTCTGGATACCAGCAATCTCCTCACTTGTCAGTGTCTCCCCTTTCTCAATCTTTGCCATAGCCTGATCTACAACATCCTTGAAAAGCGGGGTCTTCTTAATATTCTCCAGATCTGAATACTTTGGGTGAAGCTCCTTATCCAGATTGGCTCTGGTCTGATTAAGAGACTTGCCCGGCGTCATAGAAAGCTTACCCTGTCTTCCAAGATCCTGCATCCTGTTGCTATAGAAAAGTGTCTCAGCTATATTCTTCTCCAGCGCTTCCCTTGTCGCAGCATTTTCTTCTCCCGGAACTATAGGCACTTCATTGAGTGCGGTTCTCTTGGCATCCAGCTCCGCGATCTTCTTGTCACATTCCTTCTGCATAGCCTCAGTTTTCTTCTCTATCTCCTTCTTGAAAACCTCTGAACGAAGCTTCTCTATATTATCCGCAATCTCAGATACAGCATCAAGTTTCACTCTGTCCTTCTCATTTATATCATCCGTCATCTCATTGGTAACCGGATCCTTGACCTTGTCACGCTTTTTGATCTGAGCATTTTTATATTCATCGTAGGACTTTGCCGAATTATAAGCCTTCAGGGAAAGCGCATCATATACCTCCATCTCATCTGCAGTAAGTCTTGTTCTGCCGCCTATCTCTCTCATAAAATGATCAAGCTGTGTCAGGTCATTAAGGAGTTGTTTATACTGTTTACTCTTGCTTCTGAACTTTCCCATCTTACCAAGTTCTCTTGCCAGATGCTTCATATCATTTATCTGTTCCGAATGCCTCTCCATCATATCATCCGGAATTTCATCATATGTGGCATACCCATTTTTTTCTGCTCGATATATCTGGCGTTCCTTTACTTTATCATCAGCAAACATACCATAAATACCGGAACTCCATTTTGGTTTATCCTCCAGGTCTTTTGCCTTCTCTTCTCCTTCTTTCTGTTCCTCATTCTTCCTTTGCTGTGTCTCAAGAGCAGCTATCTCGTCCTGTATTCTCTTTTGCTCATCCCTAAGAGCAGCTATCTGCTGAGCAAGTGGATCATTCTCATCAGCATTACCCTCTGGATTATTCGGATTATTATTCGGATTATTATTCGGATTATTATTCGGATTATTCTCTGGGTTATTCGGATTATTCTCTGGGTTATTCGGATTATTCTCTGGAGCGCGTCTTCTTGGTGCCCACTCCCTCTCCAACTCTTCCTGTGTCATTCCAAACTGCTGAGCAGTATTCTGTAAGAATGTCTTCACCTGTGGCTTCCTGCCCGAATTAAAGTCATCCTTTAACTTTTCTCCCCAGTTATCTTCAAAATGACTCAACAGAGCCGGATTGCAATTAACTATATCTACAAGTCTGTTAATATTCTCTCTGGCCTCATTCTGCGTTGCAAGATAATTCTGAGGTGATGCCGTATCAAGAGCCTTCATGCTCTGGTAGGACCTCGAGATATACTTCTTTAACATCTCGTGAGCCTTTTTATTGTGCTCCGGTGTAAAGTCTGAGCCATCATTCTCCGGGTCGTTTGGATCCGGGATAGGTAGTACAAAAGGTTCCTCTTCAAGATTCTGATTGTCCCCATTATTCTGCCCTTGATTCTGCTGGTTCATACCCTGCTGCATATTCTGCTGGTTCATTCCCTGCTGGAACTGCTGCATGTTTGGATTCATTCCCGGCTGCATATTAGGCTGGTTCATTCCCGGCTGC
>AUXO010467743.1_pt1 | contig 11058 bp, 4 predicted proteins | sample 768731 | NCBI WGS metagenome assembly AUXO01 (sample SAMN02715735, study PRJNA202380) | gut metagenome | biome: sheep rumen | host: Ovis aries | place: New Zealand: Palmerston North
GGCAGACCTGTCTGGAAATTGCAGAATGTGATATGGTCGAGCTTGATGAGTTCCAATGGTACGCGGATATCCATCAACTGATCGCCTACCTCCATAATTGTGGTATTGGTGATTTGCAGCTCGCGTGCCTTGGTGTTACCGGCAATGTTGAACGCGCCCCATCCGCCTGTCGACACATGGTCGAGAATGCAGTCGTCCACAAAGATGCCTCCTAACTCAATATTGGCATTGGCATAAAGGATACAGTTATTCAGATTACGCACGATGCACCCCGTGAAATACATGTCATTAAATGCATACGAGCCTCTTACCATCATCCAGAATCCGCCCTGGGCATTGATGTCAATATACTGGAAGTGCAGATTCTCAACGTTGGTGTTAATGCCGAAGCTCGGGATGTGCAGCTCTGCCCGCTTTCCGTCAACCAGCGTGCCTGCCATGTACAGGTTCTTCACGGGTGCGGGAACATTCACATTGCCTATCTCGTAATATTCCCCGCCCTTGAAAATGAGTGTTACGGTCTCAGCACCGGCTTCGGCAAGCAGTGTGTTCAGGTTGTCGCCGTTCTTCACCTCGATGGCCACACCCTCGGCAGAACCCAACGTATTGAAGAACCATGTTCCGCGAAGGAACTCACCGTTCATGATCTGAGCCATGTATTTTGTTCCTGGGGTAAGACCTTCAAAGAAAATCTCTCCGCTACTCTTCTGAGCCGCTGTCAGCTCGACGGTTCTAACCTCAACGGTGTCTTTACCGTTAATGCTGCTTAACTTGATGCTCGTGGTGGTCTTGTCGGACTCCCAGTTGAGCACGGCATCTTTGATGCCAGGCGTTGCACCGATGAAGATCTGCTCAGCAGGAGTGCGGAATGAAAGCATATTCCATTTTGACTCTGCGCCAGTCTGCTCATTGACACCTTTCACACGGACAGAGTAGAGGGTAGTACCGGCAAGGTCCTCGAAGGTCTTCAGGTATTCATTCTGCACAATAGCCTTACCTTCACTATAAGGTGTCAGGGTGTCGGCCTTCACCTCCTCAGTCAGTACGATATTGTCAAATTCATTCTCCTTGCCCATGCTGAATTCGAAGATGTACTTTGTAGCATCGGAGATGCCGTTGAACTTTAATTTGACAGATGTTGCCATAAGCTCCTCCACCTCGAAATGGGTGGTCTGATACAGACGGTCGTAGCTGGGATCTACATCCCACTTGTTCACGTCGTCAGAACAAGAAGCTAAGAATGCACTCAGCAATAGGACCATACCGAGTGTCCCCCTTGTAATCATATTCTTGATAATCATAATCGTTCTTTTTGTATTATTCGTTTGTTCCTCATTAATCCAGACTATGGTCGTATCCGTAAGAGTTCTGCAGATAGCCTTTTGACTTATAGATGTCGTCATAGTAGATGGTAAAGAGATGGCGGTAGTTGCAGACACCGTTGCCCATGGTCATCAGGTTTAGCTTGGCCTGTATCTTGTCTCCAAATCGCAGTTGGGCCAGCAGCGGCGCATAATTATAGGAAGAGCGGAGGCCTGTGGCGCAGACCAGGATGCGTACGGAGCGGTCGACGATATCGTCTTCGTTGACGCTGTTACCCTTGCGCAGCCACGTAATCTCCTTATAGACATTAGGATCTGGATTTGCGTTCAGACTGCGGTAGAAGTTACACGACTCCAAATCGATGAACTGGCTCTCGGCACCGTCCTTATATTTGTAGTAGACTTTCTCCGGGAAGTCGGTCGGCTTGTAGGTCTTGTCAAAAATCTTAACATCCAGCTGTCCATCATACATCTTCACCAAAGCTTCTTTCATCTCCTCTATCTTCTGGTCGAGAAGTCCCCAGCGCACCAGGTCGAGCTTGCGTATACCTTCACAGCCGAACTCCCATGCCCGCTCATTAACAATGGCATTGAAGAAATCAGGGTCGTAGTTCTTGATCTCTGGTGACCCTGCGCCGAAAGCACGCTCACGTACTTTCTCCAGAGCCTGACGGGCTGACATGCCGGCGACGGAGTTCTGTGAGTCGGCATTGTTCTCCTGCATATAACGGGCCTCGGCAAACATCAGCAGGATGTCGCTGTAACGCATCAGTATCCAGTTGATACCTGTCGACGGACGGCCGCTGGCTGTCTTGGCCAATGCCTTATAGGAGTCGCTGGTCCAGAAATAGCACCATTTGCCGAAGTGTACGTTCAACATGTCGCCGCGCATGATCTCATGGACCACATTGCTCTCCTTACCGAACTTCGGGAAATAGCATGCATAGTCGCGACGCTTGTCAGACGGAGTGAAAGAGTAGAAATAGTAACCGTTGGAGTTAACATAGCTGGAACCCCATCCGAAGCTTCCATAACCGATGTTGCCATCTTGTTCACGTCCCATCAGCGTACCAACGTCACCGTTGTAACCCATACCGTTGGCCACCTCGAAGAGATTCTCACCATAAGAATTATAGTCCAGGTGGTTGACCGTCTTCCAGATATCGCCATAGTCAGGATCCAAATGATGAGGATTCTTGGGGTCGCCGATGATCTCAGCGCATTGCTGCTCGGCAATCTTATAGTAGTCTTTCCAGTTCTTCACACGGCCTACGTAGAAGCCGTTCATCTCGCCCATACCGGATGCAGTACCAGAGTAATGCTCAATATTGGAATCATCTGGGAACTGCTGCTCACGCCCCATCAGTGTGCCTACATCGCCATTGTAGCCCATACCGTTGGCCACCTCGAAGAGATTCTCACCATAAGAATTATAGTCCAGGTGGTTGACCGTCTTCCAGATATCGCCATAGTCAGGATCCAAATGATGAGGATTCTTGGGGTCGCCGATGATCTCAGCGCATTGCTGCTCGGCAATCTTATAGTAGTCTTTCCAGTTCTTCACACGGCCTACGTAGAAGCCGTTCATCTCGCCCATACCGGATGCAGTACCAGAGTAATGCTCAATATTGGAATCATCTGGGAACTGGTTACCGTCTCTTACAGACCAACCACCAGCAGTCAATGCGATACGTGCCAACAGACCCTTTGCAAAGCCTTTTGTGATGCGCTCAACGGTATAGTCTTTTTCTTCTCCCATCCATGGCAGATACTGAATAGCCTCTTCCATGTCGCGGATCAAGGCTGGGTAGATCTCATCACGGCTAGTCTTGCCGGCATACACATTCGACAGGTCGCTCTCCGATGTTCCTTCCTTGTAAGGGATGTCGCCCCAGCGGCGCACAAGTTCGAAATAAGCTATCGTGCGCAAGGTAAGTGCCTCTCCCAGATAGCGCTGCATGGCCACGCTGCCGTTCTTAAACGCCTCGCTGTTGCGAATACCCTCTACTGCCGTGGCGGCACGCTCACCCATCTTGAAGATGTCACTCCACTGGACAGTATGGTTGTACCAGTCGCCATAGTAGTTGGCCGCACCAGTGTCGCTCGTCATCTCTTTCGAGGGGTCGCTATTGTATCCGCTGGCCAATTCAATATCATCTACTCCCTGCCAGTTAACCGACATCTTCTGTCCGTAAACGTATGTATTGGTCAGGTCGCAATAGATTCCCATCAGGGCTGAGCGCGCCATTCCCTCATTTTCGAAAATCACCTGGCTGGTCTGCTGCGAGGGTGACTCGGTGTCAAGATAGTCGTTGCAAGAGCCTAGAGTCAGGGCGAATGCAGTCAGCAGGGCCGACAGGCCTGCTGTGGCCACTTTGTTATATATCTTGTTATATGTGTTCATAATGATCTCTTTCTTAATGATTATACAATATTCCTCAGAACGTCAGGTTCAGACCGACAACCCATGTCTTAGCCCTCGGGTATGCTGAGCGGTCGTAACCCATCACCAGATTGTTTGTGTGTGTGCTTACTTCCGGATCCTGGCCACTGTATCCCGTGATACAGAACAGGTTTGTGGCAGTGGCATAGACGCGCAGGTTCTTGGCTCCAATCACGCGAAGAACGCTCTTCGGCAGCGTATAGCCGAGTGTCAGCGTACCAAGTCGCAGGTACGAGCCGTCTTCAACAGCCCAGTCGGTGATGATAGAGTTGTTCATCAGCGGATGCCACATGGTTTTGTTCTGATTCAGCTCCTGCAGACGGGCTGGATTGGCATATTCGCCATAATAGACGTTCAGGCCGGTGACCGGATCGATAGTGGTAAAGCGGTTCTCCAGGCTCATCAGAGTTGTTATGTTCTTGTATCGCTGCGAGCCATGATAGGAGTTATAGTCGATCTTGTTCATGTTCAGAATGTCGTTGCCATACGACCAGTTGAACAGAGCAGTCAGATCGAAGCCCTTCCATCCCATGTTGATGCCGAAACCGCCAGTGTGCTTGGGCTGGGCATGGCCGATGATACGGCGGTCGTTGTCTGGGTCTATTTTCCCGTCGTCGTTAAGGTCCTTCAGTTTGATGTGACCGGGACCGAAATATCCACCCGAGTTAGTAAGGACACCACGCGTGTCGGTAACTCCTTCATTGAGTACCCACCGTTTGGTCGTATCGTCGAAGGTGAAATCACCGAACCCATACATGCCGTCGTAGATGTAGCCATACATCAATCCGACCTCATCGCCCACAATCACACGATAGTCATCATTGCCGATGAAGAAACCGCCACTACCATCGGTCAGTATCATCGTGTCGTTATCTTCACCATATAGTTTGTTAACCTTATTCTTATTGAACGAGATATTGAAGTTGGCATCCAGATAGAAGTCCTTCGTCTGTACGAGATTGGCATTGAGCGTGAGTTCAACACCACGGTTTGTGGTCTGGCCCAGATTCTGGTACTGTTGCACGTAGCCTGAGTTAGAAGGCAGTTGGACAGCCATGATCAGATCTTTCGTCACGTCGTTATAGAAGTCGAGGGTAACGTCGAGTTTCTTGTTCAGAACGGTAAAGTCCAGACCGATGTTCGTAGAGTGCTTGGTCTCCCATGTCAGTTTGTCGTTACGCAGGGTCGTTGTCGGCTGCAAGGCACTCTGTCCTTCCTCGCCGATGTAGTACAGACGGTTGGCCGATGTCATGGCACTGTAGGTCTGACGCCAGTAACTGCCAACGCGGGCATTACCCGAGACACCATGACTCACGCGCAGCTTCAGGTTGTCAAGCCAGTCCTTAGTGCCCTGCATGAAGGGCTCGTCGCTGATGCGCCATGCTCCGGCAAAGGCGGGGAAGACTCCCCATTTGTTGCCTGGCGAGAACACGTTTGTACCATCGGCACGAAGGGTAAACGTCAGATAGTATTTTCCATCGTAAATATAATTGGCACGGCCGAAGTACGACTGTGTGCGGCTTGGCTCTGAGATGGTGGTATAGGTCGGCTCACTTGTGCCGTCGTTCCACATGGCCAGAATGTTATCGGCCAGATAGTCCAGCGGGTAATAGTCAGACTCTATCCTCATATCGTTTGTCTCGGAATGGAAGAACTCCATACCTGCCATTGCGTCAACATGATGTTTGCCGAATTTCTTCTTATAGTTCAGCATCGTTCGGATAGTGCGGTTGTTTCCGTCCCAATACTGACGCTTGGCGACAGGGAATCCTGAACGCTGATTGGCTGTACCCGTATTGGCCATGAAGATGTCGTCGGTACGAGCAAACATGAAACCGTAGGTTCCTTCCACACGCCATGAGAGCCAATTCGTTATATCCCACGTAACACCCAGGTTGTAGGTATTGGTAAAGTTGCGCTGCTTCTTGTATTCGTTTGTCACGTTGTAGAAAGGATCCTGCAACTGCGAGATATTCTCGTAGCTGAGGTCGCTGCCCGTTCCAAGGTCCTCGATGCCGAGATCTGTCAGTGTGCCTATGGGAGCAAACAACGTGCAGTCACGGAGTTTCCAGCCTGAAGAGATACTGGTACCATTGACGACGCGATTGGTCATCTTGGCATTGAAGTCCATGTGCAGATAGTCGGTGAAATCTTTCTTTATCTTGAAATTCAGGTTGTCACGCTTGAAGTCGGAAGTCTGCATGATATAGGTCTCGTCGTCGCGTGTGTAACTGATGCTATAGACGAGGTCCTTGCCTCCACCATTCACATTCACGTTGTAACTCTGCTTGAAACCGGTGCGGTCGAAAAGCTTCTTCTGCCAGTCGGTGCCCTGACGGCTCTTATAGATATCAATATCCTCCCAGCGCCCGTAACGGTCGATGAAGCTTGCCTTGACAGAGGGATCCAACTCGCGCTGATAGTAAACATATTCGTATGGCGAAAGGACCTCCGTCTCATTATAGAATCTGTTCCATCCCCAACTTGTGTTAAACGAGACCTCTGTCTTGCCGGGGCGGCCGCTCTTTGTCGTAACCAGGATAACGCCATTAGCACCCTTGGCACCATAAATAGCTGTAGATGAGGCATCTTTCAACACGTCGACGCTCTCAATATCCGTCGGTGGAATATCGCTGATGCTGCTCACCTGGAAACCGTCAACGATATAAAGAGGCTCATTGCTCTGCGTAATAGAACCACCGCCACGCACACGTATCTGCACTTCGGCATCAGGAGATCCCTGTGTCGTCACGACATTCACGCCTGCCAGCCTACCAGTGATGGCTGAGGCGGCATTGGTGGTTGTGATGTTCTTTAAAGTCTTCTCGCCCACCGATGAGATAGAACCTGTCAAATCGCGGCGGCGAGCATTGCCATATCCTACGGCCACTACCTCAATCCCGCTGATCACGTTTTCGTCTTCCTTCAACTCGATGTCGACACTACTGCCAGGGGTCACACGTACCGTTTGGGTCTCCATACCCACATAGCTTACCTGTACCCTGCGGCTTTTGCCCGACATCTTGAGTGTGAAGGCACCGTTCATGTCTGTGACTACAGCATTCTTCAGGTTTCCTTCTTCTGCTACAGTGGCACCTATAACAGGTTCACCCATAGCATCTCTCACCACTCCCTTTACCTGTCCGTCTTGTGCGTATGCACCAAACGGGACAAGCAACAAAATCGTGATTAGCAGGAATCTCAAATTCCTTCTCACTTTTTTTCCATTTACCATGATGCTTAGTTTTAGTTAATTAATAGGTTTTTTATATTCAAATTTTTTTCCATTCACTTGCACATCAATAAAACTGATGTTTGCCGCCCCGCTCATGTAGTTCACCTCTGGCTCCGCCACGCCGAAGAAGGAGCAGTCCTTCAGTTTGATGTGAGCAGTGCGAGCCGCCTGGCGTAGTCCGTCGACGTGTAACACGTAACGGCTTTTCTTACTGCGTATGTTCTCCATCAGGATATGATGGAAATAAGGCAGGTAGGGACCTTCTTTCACGCGCCAGTAATTCATCTCGATGCCGAGAATGGCCAAGGCGCATTCGCCCACCTCGATGTTGCGCACAAAGATGTTTCTCACCTCGCCCCCGCGCTGCGGATTCGATTTGATGCGTATGATGCGCATCAGATGAGGGCTGTCCATCACACAATCCTCCACCCATACGTCGTGGCAGCCTCCCGTAATCTCACTTCCCATGGCTACTGCGGCATGCCCGTCGCGCATGCGGCAATGGCGGATGATGATGTTCTGGCTGGGCACATTCCAGCGCCGTCCGTCTCCCTCCTTGCCGCTTTTGATGGCAATACAGTCATCGCCCGTATCAAAAAAGCAGTCTTCAATCAGTACGTTCTTGCACGACTCAGGGTTGCACCCGTCGTTGTTTCGTCCGTGACTGACCATTCTCACGCGGCGTACAATGACGTCTTCCGACAGCAAGGGGTGGATGAGCCAGAAGGGAGAATTGACAATCTCTACATCTTCTATTAATATGCGCCGGCACTTGTACAGGTTGATGAACTGCGGGCGCATGCCCTCGTCGCCGGCAAAGATGCGGTCCTCAATGGGCAAAGCGTGCTCAAGCGCCTCGTTCAGAAGAGTCTTCTCGTGACCGATACGCCCGTCTCTCAATTTGATATTATCCAGCACTGCGGGGCTGAACCAGTTGTCCTCGCTTGCTTGTCCATCAAGGATTCCCTTCCCCGTAATGGCTATATTCTCGGCATTGTAGGCATAGATTAGTGGCGAAAGGTTCTGGCAGTCGATTCCCTCGATGCGCGTCAGCACGGTATTGAAAGCCTTGCGGTCGGTAATAAACTTGAGGATGGTGTGGTCGCCTAAGTGCAGATTCACATTCGAGCGCAATGTGATAGGTCCTGAGTAATACGTTCCGTCTGGAATGTCAACGGTGCCTCCGCCCATATTTGAGCACATGGAGATGGCCGTGTTGATAGCATCGGTATAGAGTGCGTCCCCCTTTTTATGGTAGTCCGTCACGCAAAGATGACGTATAGGGAATTCTGTCTGCCTGATGGCAGAGACCACCGACTGCATTCGTTTCCAGTCCTTGCGCGCTGCGCACATATCGCATGTGACTAGCATGAATAGGGTTAGTAGACAGAGTATTCTCATAAAAAGATAATCGATTGTTGGCTACAAAAGTATCGTAAAGAATGAGCGACATGGTGGATTTTCGTTTCTCAAAGGTCGAAAAACGTACTTTTTTGCACTTGTCGGGATATTTTTCCTCTTTTTCCTGAAATTTTTTATATTTTTGCACTATAAAAAACTATCACCATGAGAGAAAAGTTATGCATTTTACTTCTTATTCTCTTCAGCCCTGCCGTCCTTGGTCAGCAGAAGGAACTCAGCATCCAGCATTTTAACGAGGAAGACGGTTTCTCGGAAAGCCTCGTGTCCTATGCCGTTCAAGACAGCATTGGCTATATTTGGCTGAGCACCTGGGATGGACTCTACCGCTACGACGGTTACCGTTTCATCAACTATAAGGCACGTCCGGGAGATAACTGTCCGCTCGAGACCAACCGCATCAGCTATATCGAGCTGACAAAAGACCAGAAACTGATATGCTGGTCGAACAGCAAGTTCTATCTGTTCGACCCCAAGACGGAAAAGTTTCAGGTTTCCCCTGTAAAAGGTAATGTGAAAGTTTATGCTGTTCCCGACGACGTTCATTCACTTGTCAGCAGCATCCAAGAGTATTCCAACATTGAATTCCGAATCCTTTTGTTAGACAAGCAACAAGGAATATGGCTGTACTCTCACCGCGGACTGGAGCGCATCACACTGAAGCAGGCTCCTGTACGGCCCTCCCATAGCGGACAAGGAAGCGAGATGCTGGTCAGAGGACTCTATCATGACAGAGGCCGCCACTTCTGGGTTGCCGACAAGAATGGATATGTACGCGTGCGTGGAGAGGGAAGTCAACAATTCTCCTGGCTTACCAGAAATGGCAGTTTATCACCTGTGGCAAGGCCTTTCGGCAGCAACGTATATTGTTTTTTTGAAGACAGCCGCGGCAATATGTGGCTCGGAACAAAACCCGACGGATTGTTCAGACTCACTCCTCACGGCAAGGAATGGCATATCAGCCACTTCACGCACAACCCCCGACAGCCGTTCAGCATCAGCGACAATGCCATCTACGATATCAAGGAAGATGCGCGTGGACGCCTCATTGTGGCTACCTTCAACGGTGGCATCAACTTTGTTGAAACCATGACCGACGGAGAGGTACGCTTTATCAACCGCAACAACCTACTGAAGAATTATCCCGCAACGGCATTGCGCAGCCGATGCATAGAAATCCTGCCCACTGGCATCATGCTTATCGGCACTACCAACGGTTTGCTCACGACCCTAGAAACCGACGACTACGGGAAAATGGTGTTCCACGAAAATGTCAGACGGCCAGACGTTACCACCTCATTGGCAAACAATTATATCGTCGACATCATACGCATGCACAACGGCAGCATCTTTGTGGCTACTTCCGGCGGCGGCACCGAGCAAATTATCTCGAAAGACCTGCTGCGCGACGACATTGAGTTCCGCCATTTCTCAACCCGTACGGGACTATCTTCCGACATGGTTCTGACCACCGTCGAAGACCATCAGGGCCGACTGTGGATCGTATCCGAAGCATCGCTCAGTTGCCTCGACCCTGCCAGTGGCATCTCATCAAACTACCTGAAAAGCTTCTTCGACGGCCGTTTTGTTTTCACAGAAGTCAAACCTCTGTGCCTCCCCGACGGCCATCTGATCTTCGGAACGTCGCAAGGAACACTGCAGGTCTCTCCCGAGCAAATAGCCAAGAGCAGCTATGTACCTCCCATTGCCTTCAACTGCGACAGTGTGGTCATCCTTACGCCCGAACAGCGAGACTTTCACGTTCACTTTGCGGCCATAGACTACAACAAAAACGAGAACCTGATCTATGCCTATATGCTCGAAGGAATGGACAACGAGTGGCACTATACCCGCAACAACGAAATCAACTATGTAGGCCTCGCACCCGGAACTTATCGCTTGCATGTACGTTCTACCAACGGTGACGGAATCTGGACAAACAACGAAAAGGTGATTACCCTGCACCGCAAGGCCAGCTTCAACGAGACACCTTATGCGTGGATGCTTTACGGACTACTCCTGACATTGCTCATCATCGGGGCCATCTATACCATCCGATATATCAGGAGACTCCAAAATGAAATCAGGGATGTACGACTGTCAAGCAACGAGAAGATTGCCCTGCTAGGCGAACGCATCAAGGAACTGCTGCCCGGTAAGGAAACCGTAGAGGAGATACATGAGAAGAAACAGCAGCTCAGCGAGGAAGACCGTATCTTCGCACAGCGACTGAAAGCCCTTATCACCAAAAACATCGGCAACTCGGAACTGTCGGTAAAGGATATTGCCCAAGAAATGGGAATGAGCCGAACTGTACTCTATGCCCGCATGAAAAGTATCTTCAATAGCTCGCCCAACAACCTGGTGCTGAACATGCGCATCGACTATGCCAAGACTTTGCTCTCAAAGCCGGGAACACATATCGCTGATGTGGCCTACAACTGCGGTTTCTCCGACCCGAAATATTTCAGCCGCTGCTTCAAGAAGCTAACAGGAAAAAGGCCTACCGAGTATATGTCCTAGCGAGCCGTCATGGTAGCATGAAAGCCACCAGCATCTTCCAACAAGGGAAAAAGGGATGTGCCACGTGGCACATCCCTTATCCTGTCAACAATCCTCGCTTGTTTTTCCTTGTTCTT
>AUXO010792424.1_pt1 | contig 11058 bp, 7 predicted proteins | sample 768731 | NCBI WGS metagenome assembly AUXO01 (sample SAMN02715735, study PRJNA202380) | gut metagenome | biome: sheep rumen | host: Ovis aries | place: New Zealand: Palmerston North
AAATGAGTACGGTGGCGACCATCGGATTTTAAGTCTGTGGAGAAGGTAGGTAACGAAGTCGATGAAGCAGAAAATATAATCACGTGAGTGATTATGCCTCAAAATTTATTTTGAGTTTTGTTCTTTATTAATAAAAATACACTTTTAAATTCAAATAATTAAAAAAATATGGTATAATCATATATAGTAGATAAGAATAAAAAGGAAATGATATTTATGAATAAAACTAATATTATTGTAACAATAGGAAACTCAAGTAATACAAAAGAAATGCTAAAAAAACTAATTATAGATGGTACAAGCGTATTTAGAATAAACTTAAACTATTATAATCATGAATTTTGTGAAGATGTCATAAATAAAATACGTGATATAGATAAAGAACTAGAAACTTCAACAGCAATTATGTTTGATACAGTTGGACCAGACATAAAAACAGGCACATTTAATGGAGGAAAAGCCTATTATACTGAAAATACAAAAATAAGAATTTATAATACACCAATAATGGGAGATGAAACAAAATTATATATAGATTATTATAATTTAATTAACGAGTTATCCAACAATGCAATTATTAAATTAAACAATGGAAAAGTAGTTTTAGAAGTTCTAGATCAAGGACCAGACTATCTACTATGTGAAGTATTAATAGGCGGTGAAGTAAGCGATAACTCCAGCGTTCATTTTGATTGTCAAATCGAAACACCATTTTTATCAGAAAAAGATAAAGAAGATATTATATTTGCAGATAAAATGAAAGTTGATTTTTTAGCGCTTTCACTAGTAAATAATTCAGAAGACGTATTAGATGTAAATGATATGCTTATAGAACTAGGAAACGACCATATTTCTATAATTAGTAAAATTGAAAAAGAATCTGCAGTAAATGACATTGATGAAATAATTAAAGTAAGCGATGGAATAATGATAACAAGAGGAGATTTAGGAGTAGATATTCCAATAGAAAGAATACCAGGAATACAAAAAATGGTTATTAATAAATGCCACTTTGCTAATAAAATAAGCATAATAGCAACAGAAGTAATGGCATCAATGGAAAAATCATTAATTCCAACCAAAGCAGAAGTAAGTGATGTAGCAAACGCAGTATTAGATGGAGTAGACGCCATAGTTCTATCATTAGAAACAATGAAAGGACAATATCCTATAGAAGCATTCTCAATGATGAAAAAAATAATAACAACGACAGAAGAAGACATAGACTATTTTGATTTATTAAATAGAGCAGTAAGAAGCGATAGTGGAGATATAACAGGAAGCCTTTCATATAGCGTTATAGACCTTGCAACAAGATTAGATACAAAAGCAATAGTTGCGCCAACAATCACAGGATATACAGCGCGAAAAATGAGTAGATTTAGACCTAAGTGCCCAATAATCGCATTATCACCAAATATAGACACAGTAAAAAGTCTAAAACTATACTTTGGCGTATATCCAGTATTAATTAAAGAATTAAAAACATTAGATCAGACAATAGAAAAATCAAAAGAAATAGTTTCAAATATAACAGAACTAACAAATGGGGATAAAATAATAATAACAGGTGGTTATCCTTTTAGTAAAACTAAACACACAAATTTCATAAAAATTGAAGAAATATAGAGGTGAAATATGTATAATTTAGGTGAACAATTTAAAGTTGGAAAAAGATCAGTCGCAAATCCTAAATCAGTAATTAAAGGAGAAAAATACCGTATAACAGTATTAACCGAAAGACTTTTAAGATTAGAATATAACGAAAATGGAATATTTGAAGATAGAGCTACACAAAATGTATTTAATAGATACCTAGATATACCAAAATTTGATGTAATGGAAGATGCAAATTTACTTACAATCACAACAGAATTTTTTAAACTATCATACATAAAAAATTCGCCATTTAAAAGTGGTTCACTCTCTCAAAGTAATAATTTAAGAGTTGAACTATTAGAACAACTCGATTCTTATAAACAAAATAGATTTTGGTACTACGGAATTCCAGAAGTAAAAAACTTTGGTACTCCAGGATTTGAAATATTTGAAAAGAAAAAATTAAAACTAAAAAAAGGACTTTTTTCTATAGATGGATTTGTAACAATAGATGATTCAAAATCAATGATAATTGAAGAAGATGGAACTCTATCAGAGAGAAATGACAACGGAATTGACATATATTTATTTATATATCTAAAAGATTTCTCAAAATGTTTAGAAGATTACTATAAAATAACCGGTTTTACTCCATTAATTCCACGATATGCATTAGGAAATTGGTGGAATAGAAATTATAAATATGGAGACAAAAAAATAAACGAATTAGTTAAGCTATTTAAAGAAAACGAAATACCAGTATCAACAATTATTTTAAACTCTGAATGGCATTTAAAAAACGAAAAGAAAAACACAAATACAGGATTTACATTTAATACAAATATATTCAAAAATCCAAAAGCAACAATAGATATGCTACACCAAAATAACATAAAAGTAGGACTTACAATTAATCCATTTGAAGGATTTACAAACATAGATCCAGTATACTCAGAAACAATAAAATATATACAACCTAACAACGACGGAGTAGTACCATTTAATGTATACGATCCAAGAATTATAGATATTTACTTAAAATTTTATATACACCAATTAGACAACTTAGGTATAGATTATTACTTTATTGATTATGATGACAAGAATAAATTAAAAGAATTATCAATTCTAAAACATTATCAGTACTATGATATGATGCGTTATGCAGGTAGAAGACCACTATTATATGCATACAATTCCGAATTATGTCCACATAGGTACTCAGTACTATATTCAGGAAAAAGTACAGTTAGCTGGGATACATTAAAAACAATTCCACTATTTAATGTTAACTCATCAAACAGTGGAGTTACATGGTGGAGTCACGATATAGGTGGATATCATAATGGAACAGAAGACGATGAACTATATACAAGATTCGTACAATTAGGAGTATTTAGTCCTATATTAAAATTATGCTCCGAAACAGGAAAATACTATAAAAGAGAACCTTGGAGATGGGATATAAAAACATTTGATATAACTAAAGAATACCTACAATTAAGACATAAGCTAATACCATATATGTACTCAGAAGCATATAAACTATCAAGATTTGGAACACAATTTCTACAACCCCTATATTATAGTAATCCAGAAATGTATGACGATCCACTATATCGTAATGAATACTATTTTGGTTCGCAATTTTTCGTATCACCAATTCTAAATAAAAAAGATGAAATAATGAATAGGGTAATTCATAAATTCTACATTCCAAACGGAACATGGTATGACTTTATTACAGGAAAAAAATTCCCAGGAAATCATAGATATGTATCATTCTTTAGAGAACAAGATTACCCAGTATTTGTTAAAATGGGAGCAATAATTCCAATGGCAGATAAAGAAGATATATATACTACCAAACCACCAAAAAATATGGAAATACAAATATTCCCAGGTCAATCAAATAACTTTGTAATGTATGAAGACGATGGTGAAACAAATATGTATCTAAAAAACAACTATGTACTTACATCAATCGATTATAACTATATGCCAAACAATTACACAGTAATTATTAGAGTATTAGAAGGAAAAGGAAACATAATCCCACCACTTAGAAACTATAAATTTGTATTTAGAAATACAAAACAAGCAGAAGATGTAACAATATATAGAGATTATGAAAAAATAGATTTTGAATCATATGTAGATGGTCCAAACTTCATAGTTGAAGTAAAAAATATACCAACATTTGGACATCAATTAACAGTTAACTGTAAAGGTAATGATATTGAAATAGACGCAGTAAGATTAGTTAATAAAGATATTGAAAAAATTCTAAGCGACCTTCAAATAAAAACAGAACAAAAAGAACAAATAGATAAAATTATGTTTAGTGATTTACCAATAAAGAAGAAAAGAATCGCCGTAAGACGTCTTCAAAACAAAGGATTAGAAAGAAGATTTATTCAACTAGCGCTAAAACTACTAGAATATGTTGAAATAAACGAAATAAAGCAAGATAATTAAAATACTATTTACAAAAAAAAAATAACGTAGTATAATAACATTATTAAAAACGAAGAAAAAGCGTAGTAATAAGCTTAGGATTTATAGAGAGAAAGTGTCTGGTGAAAACTTTCAATTACGGCTTATGAATTTACTTTGGAGTTGATTAGTCCGTTAATCGCGTTAAGATTTAAGAGCATAGAAATCTATGAATTAAGGTGGTACCGCTCCCATGGAGTCCTTAAATTTATAGATTTTTTTTTGGAGGTGAAAATGATAAAATACTTATTATTATTTATAATATCATTTATAGTCGTTTATTTATTCTACTTCATATTTGTAATTTTAAATAAGAAAAAAAATAAAAATATTCTAGAAACAAATCAAGCTTCAATATTCATTAATTTAAATAAACTCGATAAAAATAAAATAAATGAAAAAAAATTTATTCAAATACTTTCAATTTGTAATTCATTTGTTTTAGCGCTTACATTTGACATTGCTATTTCTTCAGTTTTTGATAGTTTAATTATAAATTTATTATTAAGTTTTGTAATACTAATAATTCTAATATTAGTTGCATACAAAGTTGCAGGATTATTTTTTAGAAAGAAGGATTAAAATGTATAACTTTAAAGAAATAGAAAAAAAATGGCAGAAATATTGGGATGAAAATAAGACATTTAAAGTAGATATAGATGAAAATACAAAAAAATTCTATATGCTTGTTGAATTTCCATATCCATCTGGATCAGGACTTCACGTTGGACATACAAGAGTTTACACAGCAAGTGATGTTCAAGCAAGATTTAAAAAATCAGTAGGATATAATGTATTATTTCCGATGGGATGGGATGCATTTGGATCACCAGCCGAACAATATGCAATAAAAAATCACATACATCCATCAGAAGTAGTTCAAAAAAATAGTAAGGTCTTCAAAGAACAAATGAAAATGTTAGGACTATCAGTAGATTGGTCTCGTGAGTTTTCTACAACTGATCCTGAATATTATAAACTAACTCAATGGCAGTTTTTACAATTTTATAAAGCAGGATTAGCCTACAAAGCAGAAAAAGAAATTAATTGGTGTCCAAATTGTAAAACAGGTCTTTCAAATGAAGATGCAGAAGGTGGAGTATGCGAAAGATGTGGCACAAAAACAACTAAAAAATTAAAAAATCAATGGGTACTTAGAATGAGTGACTACGCTGAAAAATTAATAGATGGTCTTCCTGATACTCAATTTTTAGACAAAGTTAAAACAGCCCAAATTAATTGGATTGGAAAAAGTGTTGGTGCATCAATAAAATTCAAATTAGACGGTATAGATGATGATTTAGAGGTATTCACAACAAGATGTGATACACTATATGGCGCAACATTTATGGTAATAAGCCCAGAACATAATTTATTAGAAAAATATAAAGATAAAATATCTAATATAGATGAGATAAAAAAATATCAAGAAGAAGCTAGATGTAAAACCGAAATAGAAAGAACTGATAATACCAGAGAAAAAACAGGAGTTTTAATTCAAGGTATTAAAGCAATTAACCCTATAAATGGTAAATTGCTTCCTATTTGGGTTGCAGACTATGTTCTATCCACTTATGGAACAGGCGCAATTATGGCAGTTCCAGCTCACGATGAAAGAGACTATGCATTTGCAAAAAAATTTGATATAGATATTATTCCTGTTATTGAAGGTGGAGATACTTCTAAAGAAGCATACGTTGGCGATGGAGTTCACATTAACTCAGATATATTAAATGGTATGAATAAAGAAGATGCTATTAATAGAATGCTTTCATATATAGAAGAAAATGATATAGGAATGAAAAAAACAAATTATAGACTACAAGATTGGATTTTCTCACGTCAAAGATTCTGGGGAGAACCAATTCCTATGATACATTGTGAAAAATGTGGTTGGGTGCCTGTACCAGAAGAAGATCTACCAGTAGTTTTACCAAATGTAGAATCATATGAGCCAACAGAAACAGGAGAAAGTCCACTTGCAAATATAGAAGAATTTGTTAATTGTAAATGTCCAAAATGTGGTGGAAAAGCAACACGTGAAACAGATACAATGCCTAACTGGGCAGGGTCATCATGGTATTGGTTAAGATATATGGATCCACATAATAAAAACGAAATAGCAAACGAAAAAGCACTAAAATATTGGGGTCAGGTTGACCTTTATGATGGTGGTATGGAACATGCAACAAGACATTTACTTTATGCAAGATTTTGGAATATATTCCTACACGAACAAGGATTAGTACCATATAGTGAGCCATTCTTAAAAAGAATTGCCCATGGAATGATACTAGCATCAAATGGTGAAAAAATGAGCAAAAGTAAAGGAAATGTAGTTAATCCTAACGATATGATCAATGAATATGGTGCAGATGCACTTCGTACATATGAAATGTTTATAGGTGACTATTCTAAAGATGCATCTTGGAGCGAAAATGGACTTAAAGGTTGCAGCAAATTTTTAGATCGTGTTTGGAATTTACAAGATAGAATAAGTGAAAAAGAAGAATATACAAAAGAAATAGAAATACTTATAAATCAAACAATTAAAAAGGTATCAGAAGACATCGAAACACTTAATTATAATACAGCTGTTAGCGCATTAATGATTCTTTTAAATAAAATGGATGAATTAGATTCTATAAGTAAAAAAGATTACAGAACACTAATACATTTGCTTAATCCTTTCGCACCACATATGACTGAAGAAATTAATCAAATATGTTCACTAGGAAAAGAATTAAGCATGAGTAAATGGCCAACATACGACGAATCAAAAATAGTTAATGAAACATATGAAATGGTAGTTCAAGTTAATGGTAAAATAAGAGGTAAAATAGAAGTTTCAAGAGAAACATCACGTGAAGAAATGCTTTCAATTGCTAAAGAGATAGATAATGTTAAAGCATACATCGATGGTAAAGAAATCATTAATGAAATAGTTGTACCAAGTAAACTTGTAAATATAGTAATTAAATAAAAAGGAGTAAAATATGGAAAATCAAATTCAAAATAAAAATATTAAAACATATAGCATTTTATCATATATAGGAATACTATGGATAATAGGATTATTCGTTAAAGAAAAAAATGATAAAACTCTAAAATTTCACGTAGGACAAGGAATGTTACTAAGTGTTTTAGGAGTAGTAGGAAGAGTAGCAATTAGAATTATTTCATCAATAATAGTAAATGTAGGTGAATTAGTATTTGGTAATAGTATACTTTTCTTTTTGATAAGTATTATGATCATAATCCTATCATTAGCGTTCTCAGTATCTATTCTAGTTCTTATGATAATAGGTATTGTAAATGCATCAAACAATAAAGAAGAAGCACTTCCAGTAGTTGGAAAATACGCATTTTATAAATAAGTCTAAAAAGGCTTATTTTTTCTTGACTTAAAATAAAAAAATATGATACTTTAATTTAGGAGGTTTTTATGTTAGGTAAGTATTTAATTATTAATTCAGGAAGTTCATCACTAAAATTCTCATTATATGAAATGCCAGAAACAAATTTAATCGCAAAAGGAATCATTGAAAGAATAGGACAAGATTCAGAATATTCAATAAATTTCGATGGAAAAAAGATAAAAAAAAGATTTGGTATAAAAAACCATAATCAAGCAATAAATGTAATGTTTAGCGAATTATTAAGTAATGAACTAATATCAAGAATTGAAGAAATAAAAGGAGTTGGACATCGTATTTTACATGGTGGAGAAATATATTCAAGTCCAGTTTTAATAGATGAAAATGTCATTAAAGATATAACAGAATTAACAAAATTTGGGCCATTGCACCACCCTGCAGAACTAGCTGGAATAATAGGAATGAAGGAAAAATTATTAAATGTACCACAAGTTGCGGTATTTGATACAGCATTTCATCAAAGCATACCAGAAGAAAACTACTTATATGCAGTACCATATTCTTGGTATAAAGACTATAAAGTTAGAAAATATGGATTCCATGGTACAAGCTATGAATATATATTACAAATGCTTAAAGATTACTATGTAAAAGATAATATTAATTCAATAATATGCCATATAGGAAGCGGAGCAAGTATTTCTTGCATAAAAGACGGGCAATGTTATGACACATCTATGGGATTAACACCACTTGATGGAATAATAATGGGAACAAGAAGTGGAAGAATAGATCCGTCAATAATAGAATATATTTGTAAAGAATTAGAAATAAGTGTTGAAGAAGTATTATATGCACTAAATAGAAAAAGTGGATTATATGGAATAGCCGGAGTAAATGACTTTAGAGATATAGAAAACTTAGCAAACAATGGAAATAAAAATGCAAAACTTGCAATCAAAATGTTTGAAGACTCAATAGTATCATACATTGCAAATTACTATTTTAAACTAAATGGTAAGTTAGATGCACTAGTATTTACTGCAGGAATAGGTGAAAATAGCAGCACATTTAGAAAAAGAATAGTAGAAGCTATATCAAAGCCAATGAATATTTATTTAAACGAAGAAAATAACAATTCAATAGCAAGCTTCAAAAAAGAAAAAAGTGGGATAATCTCAACATTAGGTTCTAAACACGATGTTTTAGTAATACCAACCGATGAAGAATATATAATACTTAAAAACACATACGAAACAATAAAAAAATCAAAAGAAAAAAAATTAATCCTAAAAAAATAGAGAGGAAAATATAATGTCTGACGAACAAATACCAAAAATAACAATAGGTTATAAAAACAAAAAAGGACAATATTTAAAAGATTTAAGAGTAATAGCATTCCAAGAAGGACAACTCTTTGGAAATCTAGGAACATTAGTAGCCCAAAGCAATCAAAATATCTTAGACCAAAGAGGATATGAAGTTGATCCAGATGCTGGAGTATATATATATCAAACAAAAAATCCCAAAATAGCATATAGAATTTATAAATGCTTTGCAGATTATGGATTTAATGGATATGGAGACGATATATTAATACAAAAACTAATCGATAGAAGCAAAAATATCAAACTAACAAAATTTCCAACGGGAATAATAACTCACAATGATAGAATAATTGGACAAGAAATACCATTTTTTGAAGGACACTATACACTATTTGATACAATAATAAATAGTCATAAAGAAAGGCATTTAAAATACTATAAATCAATACTAAAAATTATTAAAGAATTATATGACAATGGTATAATCTATTGTGACTTACACTCAAATAATTTTATGGTTAACCCACAAAAAGATAAAATAGAAATAATAGACTTTGAATTATTAAATATGAAATTCGATGATAAATCAAAAAAAACTAGAATAGAACTTTTAAGTGCTTATAAAAATATGATATCTAGACTAAACAACATGTTAGGTATAGATGAGCTAAAAATAAAAACAGATGATTTTGAAGAAATGAATGAAGAATTAAGTAAGGTATATAAAAAATAAAAATATACTTGAATAAAAAAAATTAATATGTTATTATATATTTGATAAATCAATGACGAAGAAATATTTTATAGTTAAGCATATAAGTGAACTTGGTATAGTGTGAACAAGTTATGATACTATTTAATTCCTATCTTCAGAGTAAAATGAAAACATTTTCGGGTAATACCGTTATCTAAAATAAGTTAAATAAAGGATGGCACCGTCTTTATGACTCCTTGTGTTGTTCTTTTTTTTGTTTGAAAGGGTGATTTTAATGAAATTAAGTAAATTAAATATGAAAAAAATAAACATTGATACAGTAGATAAGAATTATATCGCACAAGATATTTTATTAAAACTAGGAGAATTATATCAATTTGAAAGTGGTATATATGGATATGGAAATATCTGGACGAAGTTCTATAAAAATGTAGAATCAATAATTATTGATGAATTAGATAAAGCTGATTGTATACAAGTCGAATTTCCAAAACTACAACCAAAAAAAATATGGGATATGTCAGATAGATGGAATCAATACACTAAAGATAATGACATAATGTTCAATATAGATAACAATTTAGGAGAATATGGTCTTGCTCCAACAGCCGAAGAATGTGCAACTATATTCGGGTCCAATAGATTACCATCATACAAAAACTTACCAACAACATACTATCAAATAGGTGAAAAATTTAGAAAAGAAAAACGTGCTCGTGGATATCTATTTAGACCTAGAACATTCATAATGATGGATGCATATTCATTCGATAAAGACTATGAAGGAATGCACTCAACATTTAACAAAATGCATGATGTTTATATGAATATATTCAAAAGATTAGGTATTAACATTATTCCTGTTGTAAGCGATGGTGGAACAATGGGCGGAAGAGTATCAGAAGAATTTCAAGCCATTACAAAATTAGGAGAAGACATAATTCTATACGATGAAGAAAAAAATATAGGTATGAATAAAGAGGTACTAGAATTTGACGATAAAGATACATTTATCAAAGCTTTTGGAGTAGATAATATAGAAAACTTAAAAGAATATAATTCTGTAGAACTAGGAAATAACTTTGAATTAGGTACAAAATATTCTGAAACAATGAATTTATGTTTCCAAGATGAAGATGGAACTATGAAACCATATTATATGGGATGCTATGGAATAGGACTAGGAAGAATAATTGCGACAATACTAGAAAACAATATAATCTATAAAGAAGATAAAATTAAAGGTTTCTCTATTCCTTATAACGTTGCGCCTTATAAAGTACAAATAATTTATAATGAAAATAATAAAGATACTGCATTTAAAATATATAATGAATTACTTGAAAATAATATTCCAACAATTATAGATGATAGATCTGATTTATCTTTAGGAAGTAGAATTAATGATGTTTATCTACTTGGTACTCCAAAACTTATTGTTATTGGTAATAAGTTTGATGGTACTAATTTAGAAATTGAGAATACTTTGGAAGGCTCTAAAGAGAGTGTTAGTGTATCTGATATTGTTGATTATTTTAAAAGA
>AUXO012632204.1_pt1 | contig 11058 bp, 18 predicted proteins | sample 768731 | NCBI WGS metagenome assembly AUXO01 (sample SAMN02715735, study PRJNA202380) | gut metagenome | biome: sheep rumen | host: Ovis aries | place: New Zealand: Palmerston North
AAAGATGATTTGAGATCTATTTTTAGAGCATAACAATATGAATAGAAGAGCATGGCATTTAATTTCAACAGGGCATAGACCAAAAGACGGTGCAAGTGTTATTTGCATATTTCACAGTGGTAAAGCTATAAGATGCTATTATGATAGAGAATTTGACGACTTCATACCGTACGATCAAGAATGGGATATGCAACCACTTCATTCAGACTGGTTTAAGGCATGGTGTTTTGATGATGGTCATTGGTTTATTATAGATAATGCCTATGATGATTTTTTAGAATTTTCTAAAGAATATGGTTTTCCTGAATTGTTAAAGTCTAAAAAGAAGCTGCACATACTATGCAATAAGGATTAATAATAATGAAGATTAAAGATCTTGTAAATGAGCTTAACAAATACGATGAGAATACAGAGGTATTTGTATATGACGAAAAAGGCTATGAAAGAATTGACATTAAATTTGATGTCTTAAAAGATAAGTTCTTTCTTTATGGCAAAGTACAGCCAGTTGTTATTAGGCTAATTGGTCAAGATGACTTCAAAAGAACATTTATATTCTAATGTGTATAAGTATGAAGTGGCACAAACTTTCTGAAGAGCCTATACCAGAAATATTATTTAGAACAAACTCAGCTATAGTAATAAAGAGAAAAGGTGGCACACAGGATATAGTATATCCTAATAAAGACGGCTACATTGTGTTGTCATTTATTTGCAATGAGCCATTGGTGATGTACCATCCAGACTTAGACGATATACAATATTGGACAAGTATAGATGAAGTTTTAGAGAGTAATAGCAATGGATGATTTTAAGATTGTAATTGACGGTAAAGAACATTCATGTACTAAATGTGATAAAATATATGTAGAGCTTAATAACTCAGTAGAAAGAAGTGATGTGGATTGTACTGAAATAAAGCATCTTGTTGAGTCTTTCAATATTCAAAGAGAGCCTATCTCATGTACATTTCATATTAAAAAGAAAAGCCCTAATTATAAAAGAATGTGTAAATTTTTCAAGAAGCTATTAAAAGAGTGTAAACAAAATGAGAACTGATGAAGAATTAATTGCTGAACACAATGTTCAGATTATAGCATCTGCTTTACTTGAAGTGATGAGTGTATTCTGTAAAGTCGATGACTGTGAAAATAAATACATTAGAGATCTTGGAGATGAACTGCTTCATAAGTATTGCGAGCAATTAAAAGATATTGCTGATAATGGAAATAGCCTATAAAGGTTAATGATTTAGTTAGTAAACTTAATACATTAATGATATAATAAAGGACTTGTAAATAATGGATGATGTTGACGAAAGCAGATGTACATGGACTATTGTGTTTAATAATTCTCCATATACAATTTTAAATAATACATCTTTTGATGTAAGTAATTTTAATGGTGAAACTTTAAATATTTTTTCAGATATATCACTTAATATTATAAGTACATGTGATGAATACACATATAAAGCATTTACAAAATGGATAAGCGATATATTTGAAACAACACCATCAAAATATGATTTTGAAACATGTGGTAAACTATTAAAGTTTAATGAAAATGATGTTTTACTTCAAACGTATGAGCTTGTAAATATATATCCAAAATCAATTACGCGTGGTAATTTATTTAGAAATAAATCGCTACTTGATATTAAAATAAATTGTACAGTAGTTAGTCAAGATGAAGATTGTATTACTGAAAAAGATCATAATGATCCAATAAAAACTGAATTTAGTAAATCAATAAAAAATAATATGAATAAAAAGGAAAATAATACAATGGATGTTGATATTGTTAAGCCTATTGTAAATATGCTTGATGAAATTGATTCTTTATATCATAAAGTTAATAGTGATGATGATTTGTATAGTGATGATTTTATTGATGCTTTAGATAGTTATAAAGGTCTTCTTAAAGATAATCTTGTAGAAATTATTAGAAATAATTGTAAATAGCTATCTATAAATTAGTAGTATAATGTAAATCTTATTTTTGGAGCACAAGTATGGTAATCACACATAATCTTATTATATTAAGAGGTGACTATCATGACAAAGAACAGTATTGGTATAGCTGACACTTATTTGCGATTCCTTAGATATTATTTATTAGGTGTACTAGACACATGCAGAAATGCTAAAAATAGTCCAATACAGTTTGATTTAATTGAATTATATTCAAAAGCTGCATTAGATCTTGTTAATGAACTTTCGCATGATAGTGAATATGAAGATCCTAATGATATAACAAATGAGATTTAACTGCATTGGAATTAATTTAATTTATAGGTAATTAAATATGCTATTTATAAATAATTATAATATAATAAATGAATCGAAGTGTTCAGATAAATTTGAACAAAAATGTGCAAGATACCTTAAAAAGCAGTTTCCAAATCATAAGTTTACTATTAAGGGTGGTCATGATAGAACTGTATCAGATATTCTTGTTGATGATTCATTTTATATAGAATGTAAAATGACTGAACGTCAAAATAAGCATATTAATGCACAATCAACTGGATTTGGAATTAAGCTTGTAGAATCTGATAATAATAAATCATTTGAATGTTCTGAAACGGCTGAGAATAATGATGATGCTTTAGAGATTCTTAATTATATTAATAGTAACATTAATGAATTTTTAAAGCTTATTGCTAGGCATTCAAGTAAAGTTCAAATAAATATAAGTCCAGAAGTATTTGCAAGATGGATAAGTAATTATTATAAACAAAAGAATGTGTTATTTTTTATAACAACTTTAAATAATAAGTATTCAATATTTAAAAATACACCTAAAAATTTATTGAAATACTTTGAAATACGGGCTTATGCACGATATTTTCCTAATGGTTCAAAAGACTTACCATTATGTTTTCGTGATGATGTTTTAGCTGCATTAAAGCAACAATTAAAATCTGTATCTGCTAAAGTTATTGGAAAGCAGCTAATTATAAAAACAACAAGCACTATTGAAAATCCATATTTTAATATTGGTGATTTAATAGTATACTTATCAGATAAAAATCAAAAGTCAAATGAATATCGTGTTATGAAAATATCAAAGGTTGGTTCACCACGGGTTGCATTTCATTTATATACTATTTCAGATCAAGATGAGTATGACTTAAATCAGTTTAAGAATTATCTTGATAAAATAAATAATTAATATAGTCTATGTATGTCCTAATATAGGTGTATATAACTATTGATGTTATAGCACTTATAAGGACTATAGAAATACTATGTGTAATTTATCTGAATATAATTATAGACCACAGAAATTTTCTGATATTGTTGGTAATGAAATAAATAATAAAATTTTATTAGAAGTGGCAAAGCATTCAGGACCGTCAACATATATACTAGCTGGGTCTTACGGCTGTGGAAAAACCACATCTGCACGATGTTTTGCAAAAGCTGTTAATTGTACAAATTTAACTGATGATATATGTGGTGAATGTGAATCATGCAAAATGAATTTAAATAACTCACCATTCTATACTGAATTAGATTCATCTGCTGTTGGTAATGTTGATAGCATTCGTGATTTACAAGAAGAGTTAACATTTGTACCACGTGGTAAAAAACGCGTTATTGTATTAGATGAGTGTCATTTAATTAGTAAAGCTGGGCAATCAGCTTTATTAAAAATATTTGAAGATGCTCCAAAAAATATCTATTATTTATTATGTACTACAGATAAAGATGCTATATTACCAACAATTATTTCAAGATCTTTAACACTAAATTTTAATACAAAATCAAAAGATGAAGTTATAAATAATTTATATAAAATTGCTAAAGATCAAAATGTACAATTATCAGAGCAAGCTGCGAATTTAATTGCATTAAGATCTAAAGGGCACATGAGAGACGCTCATAAATTATTTGAAAAGTATTTGCTAATTGGTGAAAATGATTTCTTAAATCTTGAAGAATCAGGATATGTATATTTAGCAAAATATTTTGCACAAGTATTATGGTTAATTAAAAATACACGAGCTTCATCTGAAGATATTAAAAAGCATAAAGAAATAATGATGGAATTGGTTGATCGTGTTATGCGAATTCCAATTGCATTATTAAAAGATGATTATCAGAATTTATTTTTAGATCTTGCTAAAAAATGTTTTAATGCTGAATATAAAGTTGAGCCTATTGTTGAAGCTATTGTAAAGCAATTTGATGTACGTTCAATAATGAATTTATACAAAGTTGCATTAGATGACTTTACAATGAGTTCATTTGATAGTGATATAAGATTTCAGACTGCATTATTTTCAATATATCAGAGATTACTTATGGGAATTTAATTATGTATAAAAATAAATTAGAAGCAAGAGTTGCTAGATTAGAGAATTTGCTTATAGAGAGATCTATGGGCTATGGTAATGAACCATCTAACGCTATGAAAATATGGTCTTTTCTTAGAGATAATGGCCCAAGTATATCTGCTGATGTTAAAAATATATTTCCATCATCACAACGTGCTTCAATTGCTAGCATGTTAACAAATATGCTTAAAGCTGATTGTATTAGAAGGCATGGAAATAATTTAGTTGCTAATTTAGATTATAAATGGGATGATGTTGGAGTAATTCCAAAAACTGCACAGCAAGAGTTGATGAACTCTGTAAAGAATAGTGTTGAACTTCCAGCTGCTAAACAAAGTAGAACTACATCAAATAATACAAAGCGAATATCTAAGGCTAATAATTTACCAGATATTAAAGAGTGCATTGAGCAATTAGAGTGGAAAATTAACCGCGACCTTGATGCTGATGATATTCATGTTTGGAATGAAGATAATAAACTATTTGCTAGAGTGCTTATTTGTGGTAAAGCTTATGGCGATAGTTACACTGGAAAATATAAAGTATTATACAGCGTAAATGTAAAAGATTATGGTGATAACCATTATACATCTACATTTGATGCAAGTAAAATTATAATGCAAGGCGATGGTATATACGATATAGATGATTTACCAAGAGATCAGAAATCAATAGATGTTTATTCTGATTTTAGAGGTATAGAATCATTAACAATAACATATGTTATGGAATATGATTAAATATATTGAGGCATACTATGAATAATAAATTAGATGCACGCATTGCTAGGCTTGAGAAAATACTAAAGAATGAAGGCTACGATATTTCTGCAGATGTATATAATTGGTTTAATAAATATTGCAGTGATCTTTTAGATAAAGATGATAATGATATTAAAGATCTTAAGTATGATCTTGAAGATACAGATGCTAGTGTATATGCTGACGAATGTTTACTTGACTTAGCAGCTGAACAAGGTGTTGATCCTGAAGACATGGAAGATTATCGTGATCAAGTTGAATACGATATTGAAAAATTAGTAAAAGATGCACTTGAATATATTGAAGATGGTTATGATAGTGGCATGATTGCTTTTGATAAGAATAAAGCTGATTGGATGGATCGCTATAGAGATAATGTAGATTATACAGCTTCATTAGAATCAAGAATAAATAAGCTTGAAAAAAGTTTAAAGCATGAGAATTTAGAAGATATAAATGATGTGCAAATGGAATATATTCGCAATGTATCATTTTTAGCTGATAAAATGATAACTGCAGCTGCTGATATTGAAGAACAAGCTGAAGCATCAGGTGATGAAAAGCTACGTTCTTATGTATTTAAAGCTATGGTTGCATTAAATCTTGTGCGATTTTATCTTAAACGCAAATTACACTAAGAGACATATATGAAAAAATCAACTCTTGAAGAACGTGTAGCTCGTCTTGAAAGACTAATAAGTCAACGTATATGTAAAAATGAGTTTTTAGGATTTACAGAACCTAAAGACTCAGAAGAAAAATCTTGGATTAATGACTTATTTTCAAAGTATACTTCATTAAGAAGATTTCTTGTATATAATGAGCACGCAAAGAATAATAAATCAAATAATCTATTTTATATTATACTAAATACAAAAGGTAATCAGCATAATGGAATTTCTTTTGAAATTTCTACAGCTGGTGACCGTAATACAATGTATTGCACTTGTATAGATGCAGATAGAAATATTATTGCAAAGCTTAAGTCTTTTAATTTAGACACAGACTTAAATAAGGTTGCTGCATTTATATTAGAGCAATTAGATGATAATAAGGCTGATGTATCAGAAGATAATATAAATGAAAAATACATTAACGAATCAGTCGCATTTAATGCAAGTGAATGTGAATATGTGCGTGATTTAATTGATGAAAATCTTCCTGATGTTTTATCAGATACAGAAATAGAATTAGATAAGAAAGATATTGGCAAAGGCATTTTAGTTGTACATTTAACTATGAATGATGATACTACATCATATATTATTACAGCTATGGATGCTGATAAGTTTTATCTTGAATACAATAATAAAAAGATTAAAACTGTAAAGTCAATAAATGATATTGTTGATGTTTTAATCGATCATTTTACAAAGATATATATTTAATGTATAATAAATTAAGTGGGTTACAATATGTCAAAAAGAGTATCAGAATGTTGTGATCAGTGGAGTGATTTACAAACATTAGCACTTGCAGACAGAATGGATATTGATTCATTTAAGCCAGTACTACCAAATTGTAATTCACTTGATGATTATGAACAGCAAGTTAAACAGCAAATTGAAAATAATATTGAAACATGTAAAGCTGATTTATGTATACTAGATCCAAATAATACTGTACAACTATTAGCACTAGCTGCATTAGGCTGTATTGACATTAATAAACTAGTTAGTATTATTATGGATTATTATAAACAAGATCTTCGAATTCTCTCGTTAGAAAGCAGAATGAATCGAATTTGTGAAAAATTGAATATAAGCAAAAAAGTCACAAATGAACGTGAAGATACTCCAGCTCATGATGGTGAAGTTGCAGCAATGGATATTGCAATGAAATTTGATAAGGATGATCTTGATATTGATTCTGACGTTGATATTAAGAATAAGAAAGATGCATGGGTTTTACGTTTAGTATATAATGATGGAAATAGAGAAGATCTTTCATTAGTTAAACCAAATGATGATAAACGTGATTATACTATCACATCTGATAAAGACAAACTTAAAGTTAAATTTTCTGATGAAGATGGTGAATTAAATGTGCCGCAATCTGTAATTGATCATATTGCAAAGCACATTGAACAAGCAGAAGATAATATCGAAGATAATAAAAAGAATAATGATTCTGACCTTGCAAAAGAAATTGCTTATGATATTAAAAAAGAATTTCCAAAATACGATATGGAAATTATCGAAGGCGATGTCGGGAGCACTAAATGGTCTATTGAACTTGTATATAAAGACGGTAATAAAGATTCATTCAGTATTATGAAAGTTGGCAAGGGTAATTACTTAATGAAGTCTAAAGATGGATTCATTGCCAAATTTACACTTGATGAACTTAAGAACATGCCAAAGAAATTGAAAGATCATATAGAGCAGCATGCTAAGAAAGCGGAGAAAAAGTAATGGATAAGGCTGTACAGGGTCTTGAGGATTATTCATACGATGAAATTATAAATCTTATCAATGACTTTATCATTGATAAGATTTGGGATAGTGGACATTCAGCGGATGATATTAAACTTAACGACATTAGATTACATGGATCAAGATTAAGAAATCAAGCTAAATCAACATCTGACTTAGATACTGTTGTTGAATATGATGGTGATATTCGTGAGGATGATTTTTTTAATATATTAAATGATGATCCATTATATATTGACGACGTTAGAATTGACATAAATCCAATTAAGGAAGATATGGATTTATATATGAAAAGATCAGCTGATTATGATAGACATAAATTAGGTCTCGAATATAGATTAAGAAAATTAGAACAACTTATATGTGAAGGTAAGCATGATCAAGAAGTACTACGTGATTTTCTTGGTGATGAATACTACGACAAATATACTTTAATTAAAAATAAAATTAAAGACTCAAACTATAAAGATATATATAAGCTTATAAGAAGAGATCCTGATGAAGTAAAAGCTTATATTGATAGCTTCAAATCAAATAGAGATCGCAACGTATCAGCGAAGCAATCTGGTGCAAAGTTACTTTATAGCGATAATGAATGGAATGTATATAAAATAACAACATACGATGCAGCAGTTATTTATGGAAAAAATACTAAGTGGTGTATAACTGGAAGATACCCACAGTCTGAAGGCAAAGGTGAATATTACTTCAATAATTATATTGAATCTGAAAACCTAGATGGCGGATATTATTTCTTTATAAGTAAGAATGATGCTACTGAAAAATATTGTGTGTTACAAGATGTTGATAAACATATACAATCTATATGGGATTCAGCTGATAATGATTTAGGTGATACTTTTGCAAAAGCATATATTAAAAATGGCGTTATATTACCAACAATAGATGAAATTCCTGAATCTACTATAAATAATGATAATATAGATGCTGTAAAAATGCAAGATGCTATTGATAATAATGATACTGATTTAATTGAGCAGCTTGTACACGGCGGTATTGATCCAGATATTATTGTTGAAGACCAAATGACAGCTTTAACATATGCATGTTTACAATCTGCGGATGAGTATGTTATTCAAAAGTTGATTGATTTAGGCGCGGATGTTAACGGTGCTAATTCTAAGCAACCTCCATTATTAATTATGTCACAATTTAATGATCTAATAATTGGTGATTTATTAATTGAAAATGGAGCTGATGTTGATTTAACAGATGAATCTGGTGATACACCATTATATAATGCTATTATTAGAGGTTACTTTGATTTTGCAGAGTTATTAATTGAAGCTGGTGCTAATACAGATTTCAATATAAATAACAAATCATTATATGATTATTTAAAAGATAAACCAAATGCTAAATTTTTATATAATCTAATTAGTAAGGAAAATAAAAATGCGTAGAGATTATAAACCAACACTAGAAGAGCGTTTATCACGGCTTGAACGGTATGTAAGTGAACGTCGTGTATCAAAGAATGAAGCTATTCCTGCTATTATTGCAAAAGTTGCACCGATTATTCTTAAAAATCTTCCACTTATTCTTAGTGTATTACCTGATTTCATTAAAGCACTTCAAAGTGATACAATGAATGATAACAAAGAAAAGATTGATCTGCTTACACAATTTGGTGAGCTTGGTCAAAAAGTTGGTGAAATGTTTAAAGATATGAAAGTTTAATTTGGAGTTTGCAATGAAGAAAAATAATATATTTGAAAAAAGACTTTCTCGTTTAGAAAAGCTTATATCTAAAAAGAATGAGACAAATCATGATATTTCTGCAGATGTCTTTCAGTGGTTTAATAAACGATGTGTAGACATTCTTAATAATGGTGACACAAATCCATATAAAGACGAGTTAGAAGATCTTACTTATGAATTAAAGTATGCAGATGTCAGTGAATGGACTGATGAAGTAATGCTTGACTTAGAAGCTAAGTTTGGATATGATGCTGATGCACTAGAAGAGCAGCGTGATCAAATCGAATACGATTTAGAAAAATTAATTAATGATACATTAGATCGTATTGAGTATGGTGATATTGACGGTTTAGAGTTTGCAAAAACTAAATCAGACTGGGTTGACAGGTATGCAAACCCTGATGAGTACACAGCCTCATTAGAATCACGCGTTCGCAAACTTGAAAGCCTTGTTAGAAAAATGCGTAGAAATAGTAAGTAATAATAAATACAATATTTAAATACTAATAAACCCAATGTATATATTACTATGTACATTGGGCTTTTCTTTTATTGGTAAGTACTATGAATCTTAATACAGTATACGATGTGTATAATAAGTACAGTCGGTATAATTATATTGACATAGATGATATTTCAAATTATCATATAAAGACACTTTATGAGTTTGAAAAATGTGGAGGTGGTGTTTGTTGGGATTTCGTTATTCCAATTTCTCACATGTTAAATGAGTACTCAATACCATTCAGATGCTATTTCACTGAATTACACATTCGTGAATCTGTTGTTACTCACACATACATAATTGTAGATGATGATCAGTTCCATTATTGGATAGAGTGTGCATGGCAGAAGCATAAAGGTGTTAATCTCGTGTTTTCATATAAAGATGTGGAGAGATTATTAAAGGAAACTTATAACGCCGATGAGATACATACTGTAATATATCTTCATTCTAAAACAGAAGGTATGAGTTCTAATGAATTTTTTAAATATCTTAATAAGAAAGGAATTGAATTGTCATGAAAGTAAAAGATGTTATTGACATTGTAACGGATAAATCTTTTTACTCAATTAGCGATGTTGATGAGTACTTTATAGATAATTATGATGAATGTCTTCACCCATTATACTACACTGATAAATCTGTTGAATATTTACAGGATGTAGAAGTAAATGATGAAGCTTATTATGTAAGTGCAACAATATTATATAAATGTGATGATGGCGTTGTTGGAATCCATGGTGTATACTTTATAATGTATGATATTAGTGCAGAAGATATTGGTGAGCTTTGTACTGCAACTGAATATATACCAAAAGTAAAACAAGTATATTTACCAAAATAATTATGAGTCTTCCAACAACAAAATTAATGCTCTACTATATGTTAATCATTGTTTATAATTTATTTTAATAAATCTAAAATTGCTGATCTATTTGATCCTTTTGTTCTTTTAGCTAAGTCTAATAAAGTCTCACCATTATCTAAAACTTCATTTACATCAGCACCATATTTAATTAGTTCTCTAATTGCACCAACTCTAGCACCATACTTATTTGTAATTTCGTGATATAGTAAACTCTTACCATCACTTAATGGTGCATTTACATCTACATTACCTAGCTTTAATAGCATCTTTAAAGCATCGACACCGGCATTATTAAGAGTATATACAAGCATCTCTGATAAATCGGCTATTTTATTCAAATCATGATCCCACACTTTTTTAAGCAGACTTGGAGAAAACCAATTAATTATTGCTTGCCATGGGAATGTCTTTGTAATCTTTGC
>AUXO014758972.1_pt1 | contig 11058 bp, 13 predicted proteins | sample 768731 | NCBI WGS metagenome assembly AUXO01 (sample SAMN02715735, study PRJNA202380) | gut metagenome | biome: sheep rumen | host: Ovis aries | place: New Zealand: Palmerston North
TGATGTTAAAGTAAAAGTGTTAAAAAATTGTAATAGTATATAATAAAAAGTAGCAATTATATTAGTAAACAAACGGAAACAATGTTTCCTTTTTATTTTCGTATTATTATTCACTGTCTAAAATGTATGGGATTATAAGTAAAAAGGAAATTCTATACGTTTTTTTGACACAATAAATAATTAAAAAGGATATTTTTGTTATAATTATAATAGTAAGGATGGAATATGGGCTATGATACTCTAATTAATAGTATTAGTAAAATAACACTATCAAAAGAAGCAAAAACAAAATGATTATTTATAACAATAAGAGTAAGAGACTTATTTTCAAAAAAATGTTTTATAAAACGATGATATAATTAAATGTATAATAGGCACTCATTAAAATGATATTTAGAAGAGAGGTTGTTTTTGGCTATGGAAATACCTAAAACTGAATTATATGAAATAGTTGAAAAACTATTATTACCAGATAGTACTATAGGACTACATGGAATTAAACTAAAATATAATAATGATTCTTTGTATGAAAATATAAGCAGAGTCTTTAATATTTTAGATAAAGGTTTAGAAGTAAAAAGTACGAGACATCATGGCCTTTATGGAACTGTACATATGGTAGGAAATGAAAAAGAAAACAAAGAAATACTTAAAGAAAATTTTGAAGCATATAGATGGGCAGATAGTGTTAATTTTATTATAATTTCTATTCCTCAAGAAATCGAATGTATCGATGGCCGTAAACTTTACCTAGGAATTCCTGACATAGAAGAACATATTCTAATTGATGGCACTGATCCTGATCCTAATTATGCCTACGATGAGATTTCAAATACATGTCTAGCTGATGTTGTTTTAGAACAAAATGTTCCAAGTGAATTTATTATAGGAAATTATAGGTGGTTAAATGGAGACAACGTTAATCTAACTTTAAATAAAAAATACGTAGGTTTTAATGGCAGCAAAATATCAATTGATCTTTTTAACGAATTAGAACAAAGAATAAAAAAATGGAAAGATGTTAATGATATTGACTATGGTAACGGTATACAAAACTATGTTTTATATAAAACAAATAAAACTAAAGAAGGGTATATTCCTACGAGAAAAAACATCGAGATAGATGGTAGAATAAAAGAAATACTCGATAATCCAGATTCTACTAAACAATTCTTAGAAGATACATCATTTAGTCTGATGGATTTGATTAAAGGAGTTTTATTTAAAGGAAATCTTACTTACGGAGAAATGTATCAATTATTACATCCTAACTTAAGACTTGATGAAAGAAGAGAGAGAAAGAAAAGATGATAGAAACAAATATTAGTGAATTGGAAATGATATCTCAAGGAGATAGAAAAGCAATTACTGAAACCTATTATGTTTTAAATAATTTAAAAGAAAAGAGAATAATTCCAGAAAAAATATTTAAATACTTAGAAGATAATAAAAGCGATGATTTATTAGAAAATATGTATTTTACAAAGTATTCAGTAGATGAGCTATCAAATATAACTAAAGATATGATTTCATATATAATTATTAATTTAACAAAGAATAATTAAATATAATGAAACTAAATAGAATTAATAAAGAATTAGATATTTCTTCTAAAAAAGTATTCTTTACTTTGAAATCCAATTATTGAAAAACTAGAGGATTGATCTAATTCTTTTTTATAATCAGATATTAACAAAAAGGCAAAAAGATATTGACTATATATCAATAGTAAGGTATAATTTAATCACAAACGTTATTAACAAAATATTAATAACAAAAACGTAAGGAAGGAAAATATCTGATGAAAAATAAATATATACTTAGCGATTCAGAAGTAACATACACTCCAGAAACCAAGAAAGACAAGATGTGTACGGTTTATTTCCCGAATGATTGCAACAATAATTGTAAGTTTTGTACATCCAAAGCTTTTTATAAAGATAATGTACCTAATCCAACAGAAGTTCTAGATTGGCTAAAAGCCTTTAGAAATTCTAATCTTACTGAAATAGTAATTACTGGTGGAGAACCTATGAGTAATTTAGATTTATTAGAAAAAATGTTGAAAATATGTAGTAACAAGAATGTATATATTAATACAACATTCTTAGAAAACGGAAAGGATAAATTCATAAATTTAATAAACAAATATAAAAACGTCAAAGGAATTAATATTTCTAGACATAGTGAAAGTTATGAAAAAGACAAAAAAATATTAAATAGTATCTCTAAAGATGAAGATGTCTTAGGAATTAACACAAACGTAAGAATAAATTGCTTTGTTGGCGATAAAATATTAGTAGATAAAATGAAAAGTATTATAAATAGATGGGAACCAATTTGGGAACAAAAAAAAGATCATAAACTAGATTTAAGTTTTAGACACGACTACAATAAAATGCTACCAGAAACTATGCATTTATTAGAAACAGAATCTATGAAAGCAGCAACAGAAATAGCAGATTATTATGGAAGAGTTTACTGTCACGCTTGCGACAAAGTACTCTTCAAAACAAAGAAAGGAATGGATTTTAGAATCCATAGAGGATTACAAAATACGAGAATAAAGATAGGAAGTATAGTAGAAATGCAAGAACTAGTATTATTCCCGGATGGTAAACTATGTACTGATTGGGACAAAACTACAGATGAAATAAAAGAATACTTAAAAGTATTAAATATAAAAAAAATACCTACATTCTTTCAAGAAAGAATTGATGATTGATAATTTAAAAAACTCTTATTAAATAGTGGACTAAATAAAAAAAAGTAGTATTATAGTATCAGGAAACAGATTATTGTATTCTTGAAAGAAGATGAAAACATGAGAACAATTGAATTTAATGGAGACCCAATGCTTCAATTGGAAAAATTTGAAGACCTTAGCAAGTATGTCTTTTATTTGAATCAAAATGCAATGGACGAAATTATTTCATATTCCAACGAATTAAGAGATAATATTCCTGAGTTTTTAAAAGATTTAGATTCTGCATCAATTCTATTTGTAGAAGGTGGAACTGACGAAGATGGAAAAGATTTCCCAGATACGTTCATAGGAATTCAAAATGTACCTAATCCAGAGTTTTCCTTTAAAATAGCGGGAATATATGCCTCAGATTTTCAGTATAAAGCCCCCTCTTTTGGGGAAGAAATATATTTAAAAAAAACGGCTAAAATAAAAAATAAATAAAAATTCCATAATTGGATTTTTTTTATTTTGAAAGTTCAACTATATAATTTGATATAATAATATTGTTGAATAAAAGGTGATTATAATTGATAAATATAATAGAAAAAGATATAAGAATTAGAACTATAACTCCAAACGACTTCCCTCTTCTATTAAAATGGTTAACAGATGAAAGAGTCTTAGAATTTTATGAAGGAAGAGATAAAAAATATACTATAGATGAAATAAAAAAACATTTTTCCGAAAAGTGGAATAATGAAATAATAAGAGTAATAATAGAATTCCAAGGGAAACCAGTTGGGTATGGCCAAATTTATAAAATGTATGATGAATTATATGAAGAATATCGTTATCCAAAAAGTAACGAAACAGTTTATGGAATGGATCAATTCATAGGTGAACCATTTTATTGGAACAAAGGAATAGGAACCAAATACACTAAACTAGTATTTAAATTCTTAAGAGAACAAAAAGGAGCAAATGCCGTTATTCTTGATCCACATCAAGACAATATAAGAGCAATCAAAATGTATCAAAAAGCAGGCTTTAGAATAATAGAAGACTTACCAGAACATGAATTACATGAGGGAAAGAGAAAAGATTGCTTTTTAATGGAATACAGATATGAAGATAATTTGACAAATATAAGAGCAACAAAATATCTTCTTGAACACACTTTTAATAATTTACATATCAAATCTATCAGAGTATTTGGTAGTGGATATGATAGTGTTGCTTATTTAGTAAATGATGAATATGTATTCAAAATTAAATTTAGTACTAACAATAAAAAAGGCTACGCTAAAGAAAAAGCTATTTATGATTTTTTAAATAAAAAAATGGATACAAGAATAAAAATTCCAAATATAGAATATTCATATATTACCGAAGATATATCCATCCTAGGTTACAAAGAAATTAAAGGCAGATTTTTAACTCCAGAACTATATGAAACATTATCAATCGACGAGCAACAGTTATTAAAAAGAGATATAGCATTATTTCTAAAACAAATGCATTCTTTAGATACTAATGAAATAAAGGAATATAGTATAGATAATAAACAAAATGTTGAGGAAGAATATCAATTACTACGAAATACTATTTATAATAGTTTAACAGATTTGGAAAAAGCATATATAGAAAGTTTTATGCAAAAATTATATACAACAGATTTATTTAATGGAAAAAAATGCTTATGTCATAATGATTTTAGTTGTAATCATTTATTGTTAAATGAAAATAATAGATTAAATGGAATAATAGATTTCGGTGACTCAGGAATTATCGATGAGTACTGTGACTTTATATATCTATTAGAAGATAGTGAAGAAGAGATAGAAAGTAAATTTGGTATAGAAATATTAAAACTATATGGAAATATAGACGTTAATAAAGCAAAATCATATTGCGACTTAACAGAAGAATACTATCCAATAGAAACCATCATTTATGGAATAAAAAACAATAAACAGGATTTTATAGATAAAGGACGAAAAGAAATACTTAATCGAATGAGAAAAGCAAGAAAAAAATAAATCGTTTATTTTTAAATAAATAAAAAAAGCTATTTATCAAAAAAAGATAAATAGCTTTTATTATCAAAAAATAATAAATTTTATTTGCCTAAATGACCACTTTCACGTTCTTTTTTTGCGAAATCAATAAAAGCAGAATAAACATCATCGTTATTCAATACTTTATATAGAGCAGACTCCTTTGCATTGTAATCTCTTATTATTATAGATTGAGTTTCTGGATCCTTAGGCAATAATTCACCTCCAACAGGTTTAAAGTCCCTATCAATAAGATCTTTTAAACTCATTACATTCATGTATAAAGCCGAAATACTCTTCATTATTTGATCGATCGAATCATTATCAAAATCTACTCCAAAAAGAAAAGTTGAATTAGCAATATCTACATAATCAAGGGTTTTTAGATATTCTCTAATTTTAGACTCTCTATCCATATAAATGACCTCCTAACAAAAATTATACAACATAGCATAAAGATATTCAATGTATCAAAAACGTCACAATTTTTTAATTGTATTTGAAAATGCCCAATATGGTATAATCATAAACAAGGTGACTATTATGAAAGAAACATTTAAGAATTTAAAAAATGTATATGATAAATATGGAAAAGAGTATAAATACGCTCTTATTAGAATTGTCATCTTTAGTTTATTTGGCTTATTTACTAATATAGCTATTCCTCTAATATCAGCACAATTTATTATAAGATTTACTGAATCAAAATTTAAACAAGCAATTTATATGTCTTTAGTAATATTGATAGTATACGTTTTAGAAGCAACTAAAATTTTATTAATAAGAAAAAATAATCAAATATTTAGAAGAGGGTCAGTTAGAAATATTCAAATGTCACTAGGTCGAGAAATCTTAACATTAAGCCAGAATACATTAGACTCTAATTCTAGTGGCACATTCATTCAAAGATTAACTAATGACACGGAAAAAATGTCTAGGATTTTTACTAATGGAATGGTTATAATTATCAAGTTCCTTTCCTCAATAGGATCTTTTATAGCTATTTTTATAATTGACTATCATATGTTCCTATATTTTTTAGGTGCTTCATTAATTCTCACTATTTTAAACTATATTAAAAACGAAAAAGTTGGCGAAAAAGATAGAGAATTCAGAAAAGCAAGTGATAAAGTAGCAGGTCTTACTGGTGAATTAGTAAGAGGAGCTCGTGATATTAAAATGTTATACGCCAAAGAAAGTTTTATGAAAAATCTAGATTCTAGAATAATTATTCAAAACGAAAAGAATTTTGAGATGCGAAATATTGATATGAATTATAATTTATTCATAAGTTATATCAGTCAAATATTAGAATTCATATCAATAATCATTTTAGTGTTATTAATTAAGAACAATACGTTAACAGTTGCAATTGCTTTGGCAATATATAACTATAGAAAAACAGTCTTAACAAACTTTATGGACATTGTGTCTGAGTTATTGGAAGAATGTAAAAACTTTAATATTTCTTCAGAAAGAGTATTTGCAATAGTAAACAATAAGGAGTTTAAAAAAGAAAAATTCGGTAAAGAAGAAATAGAAAAAATAAAGGGAGATATTGAATTAAAAAATGTTGTATTTGGTTATAACGATAACTTAGTACTTAAAAATTTGAATTTAAAAATTAACAGCGGTAAAACATATGGAATCGTAGGTAAAAGCGGTTCCGGTAAAACAACTATATTTAATTTATTGAATAAACTATATGATATAAAATCAGGAAGTATTCTAATTGATGGCAAAGATATTGAACAGTTATCTGAAAAAGCAATAAGAGGAAATATAACAATAATAAGTCAAAATCCTTATATTTTTAATATGACAATAAAAGATAATTTAAAGTTAGTAAAGGAAGACGTTACTGATGAAGAAATTATAAACGCATGTAAAATATCATGCTTAGATGAATTTATTGAGTCTTTACCAGAAAAATACGATACCGTAGTAGGAGAAGGCGGTGTAAACTTATCTGGTGGTCAAAGACAGAGACTTGCAATAGCAAGAGCTCTAATTCAAAATACAAAAATAATACTGTTTGACGAGGCAACTAGTGCTTTAGATAATGAAACACAATCAAAAATACAAAAAGCAATCGATAATTTAAAAGGAAATTATACGATAATAATAATTGCACATAGATTATCAACAATTGTTAACTGTAATAAAATATTTATCTTAGAAGATGGTAAAATATCAACGAGTGGAAGTCATAAAGAATTAATAAAAAACAATAAATATTATAAAAATCTATGTGAAACAGAGTTGTCTAAGAACAATTAAAAACGTTATATAATAAATAACGTTTTTAATTTGCTTTACAAAATAAAATAAATAAAAAATAATAAATAATAGAAAAATAATTTATAATATAATTGGAAAATAAAATTATATTAGATAGAAATATAGGAATTATAAAAGAATAGTTAATTAAGGAGGCAAAAACGTGCCATTAATTTTGAATTTATGCGATAAATCATATTTTGTTCAAATTCTATTGATTGTCAAAACTTTATTCAAAATTGCTTGTTATCTAACACCAGTTTTGATAATAATAGTATCAATGATTCACATCTTTAAAATAGTAATTAGTGGCAAAGACGATGATTTAAAAGAAGATCTAAAAGTAACCGTAAAAAGGATTATAGCAGGTTTATTAATAGCGTTTTTACCAGCCTTAACTAATTATGTATTTACATTAGTAAATGCATCCGACGTAAATTTTATTGCTTGTTTTGAATCGGCTTCTAAAGAAAAAGTAGCTTCCTTAAAAGAAAAAGAAGAAAAACAAGAAGAAACAAAGAAAAAAGCACAAGAAAAAGAAGATGAAATCCTTTTAAGGAAAAGCTATGAAAATGATCAAGCTAAAAAGGCCAAACAAAAAGAATTATTTGCGGAAGAACAAAAGAAAAGAGAAGAAAGGAATAATACGCCTGCTCCAGATTCAGGAAATCTTAGCACTGACGGAAGCAATTACAGAGAAAAACTAAACAACATGTCTACACCAACAATTAGCCAACTACAAGAAGCAGCTTCCCAAGCTGGTATAGCAAACGATTATTTAAAAATAGTAATAGGAACAACTCAAAGAGAAGGATACATTAACGATCCATATTTAAATTACGGTTGGGCAAGTGCAATGCTTAATAATAAAGTTACAATAGAGCAAATGCAAGGCTGGGATCCAAATCATTCTGGAGAATCTAATTATTATTCAGAAACTAATATTAATAATGGTTATAATAACGCCTCAGATGATGTTTTAAAATCAGTATATATAGCATTAACAGAAAGAAATACTAAAATAATAGAATGCAATGGTATGTATTCAACAACACCTTCATCCTATAACTTACTATATTCATCATCTGTTTATAATTGCTCGATATATGAAACAAAATAATAAAGAATAATAAACGTATTTATATGTAAGAAAAGAGTGAAAATATGAAACTAACGATTATAACACCATATTATGATACTTTTGATTATACATTAGCATTGGCAAGCAATTTAATTCCTCAACTGAATGAGGAAGTTGAATGGATAATAGTTGATGATGGTTGTGATGAAAAAAGACTAGATAAATTAGGAGTAAAAATAATTCACTTAAGAAAAAACTCAGGCAATGCATCTATTCCAAGAAACGTCGGTTTGGATAATGCTCAAGGAGAGTATATAACATTCATAGATTCTGATGATTTAGTATCAACTAATTACATCGATAAAATAATGAACAAAATAGAAAACGATCCATTTGATTATTGTTATATAAGTTGGAGAACAAAAGACCATTTTCATGTAATCAAAGAAGAACCACCGGAATGGAATACGTGCGTATGGAACTGTATCTACAATAGAAAAATAATTGGAAAAAATCGCTTTGATCCAAATAGAAATTTAGGAGAAGATACTGAATTTAATAAACAAGTGAGAAAAGGTAAAAGAGCAAACATAGAAGATATAATTTATTTTTATAATTGGAAAAGACCAAATAGTATATCATGTAGATATATGGAAGGGAAAATACCATTTAGAAAATAAGAAAAAGATGTAAAAAAAAGATGTAAAAAAAAAGAAACTTTACAATAAAAAAAATTGAAAATTCTTAAGGCCTTGACAATTAGGGCTGAAATAATATATATTCATATTATAGAAAATAAGAAAAATAGGAGGCAAAAATATGGCAAGTTTGGATTATGATTTAAGTCATTCAAATGCAAAAAATCTAGCAATTACTATACCAAATACAGTTACAAAGGGTACAGTTAGAATTTGCGATAAAGGAGATAAGTATGTTGCTGCAATCGAAAAAGCATATACATCATTAGCTTCTGCTTTTAATAAAATCGCAAAGCATTGCAACACAGCATTGAATAACAGCAAAATTAATACTAAGTTTACAAAGGATTCTTTAACAAAAGCTAAAAAATCTGCTATGAGTAGAGAAACTTGGTCTAAAAAACGTAAACAAGAAATTAGACAATATTATGACAGTACTGCTGACATGTTCACTTTAATGAATATGAAACGTAGTTAATGAAAGGAATGTAAAAAATGGGAAAGAATGCAAAATTAAGTGAAAGCGATTATATAAAGTTAGTTAATAATATTAACAAAGAACTTGAAAATGCATACAAAGCAATCAAAGCTTTGAGAGATAATTACAAAGCATTGCTTGACGGTGATAAAGAAGGACCATTTTGGAATGGTGCTACTGCAAGTACTTTCTACAGAACTGCAAAAAATAATCTAACTAATGCAATTAATGCATATGGAGAAGGTGCTACTGCATGGGCAAAGCTTCGTGAATATTATATTACCCTACTAAGAAAAGGAATTTTCAAAAAGTAGTAGAATAAACGGAGGATAAAATGGGTCCAATGAAATTAGATGAAGCAGGACATATCATTATAGACGATTCAATGTCTGATGAATTAAAAGAAAAAATAGCAGCATATAACGCTTTAGCAGATTCTGGTGAAGAAGAAGAAGTTGAAGTGTCTGATGCTGAAGCTGATGCATATACTGAAGATTCTATTGATACTGGAGAGTTAGAAGAAGATCCAGTAATTGAACATAGTTTTGATGAAAAGGAATTAGCTGCAGAAGAAATAAACGATTTAAATGATATGTTTTCATAATAATTAAATTAAAAGAAGGATATACTAATTATCCTTCTTTTTTATCCTTTAAATTAAAGAATAATAATGATATAATTTAGTAGAATAGGAAGGAGTTGGGTACTATGCTTATATACATTATTCATAATGACTACATAAGTACATTTAGGCTTCCTAAAGATGTATCAGGTAACTACATGCTTAGTGATATAGATACAGACGATAAAAATAGAAGTTTAATAAATATTTCTTCCCAAAACGGAAAATGGTACTTCAACTCTAATATTGACGTAGGAATTTATTACAATAATAACTTTGTAAAAGAAATTGAAGTAGCTCCTTACAATTTTTATACTTTAAATTATTTTGATAAAGAATTTATTTTATTATATGTATATCCGGGATTTGAAACTAGTTATATTCTCAAGAGAATAGCACCGAGTTCAGTAATCACTTTTGGTAGTGATAGTTCTTGCGATATAACTTATGAAGATCCAAATATTGGTCCAAAACAATTCCAATTAACATTTAATAATAATATTTGGACGATACAAAACTTATATACTAATACTCCTTACTATGTTAATAAAATAAAACAACTAAACCCATACATTTATGATTTTGATACGATTTTTATTATGGGTTTGAGAATTACTTTTGTTGGAAATTGTATAATTATTTTCTTTCCACCTACTAAGCCAGTGCAATTTCATTCAAGCCAAATATTATCCGACGGATTTCAATATGCTGTAGAAGAAAATAATAGCAAAGAAGTTACAAAAGAGTTTTATTCTTCATCAGATTATTTTTATAAATCACCAATTTTTAATCAAAAATATGATGATTATGAAATAGTAATCACTCCACCTGAAGAAAAAGAAAAACAAGATAGTAATAATTTGATTTCTGAAATAATACCTTCAGCAATGATGGGAATAACATCATTTGTTTCACTATACTTTACTATTAATAGTTATAGTGGTTCTTCAACAACTGGAGTGGATAATATTAATCAAAATAAAGAAACCCTTATTACTAGCGTAATTATGTGTATAGTTATGTTATTTACTGGCATTTTGTGGCCTGTAATAGAAAACTTGGCTTCTAAAATAAAGAAAAGGATTACGAATAGAACAAAAACAGCAAATTATAGACGCTACCTAGAAAGAAAAGATGCTGAAATGGCGGAAGA
>AUXO016631977.1_pt1 | contig 11058 bp, 13 predicted proteins | sample 768731 | NCBI WGS metagenome assembly AUXO01 (sample SAMN02715735, study PRJNA202380) | gut metagenome | biome: sheep rumen | host: Ovis aries | place: New Zealand: Palmerston North
TACCAAAAAAACCTATATACTTATATAAAAGAGGATGATTTAAAATTAGAAGAAACAAATAAACAATATAACGATCTAATCTTAAAACTAAATAATGATAACTGGCTATATTTTATATATCAAGAAAAAGAAAAAATAAAAAGCATGATAGAAGAGATAAACCTAAAAATAGAAGAGTCAAACGATGAATTAGAAAGAATATCTTTAACCAGTGAAAAAGAAAACTATTTAACGAAACTAGAAGAATTAAATTATAGAATAAATAATAATGTAAAAGATGACAAAAATTATCTAAATATGGCTCTAAAAGAATACCTAGATAATAAAAAAATAATGAAAACATTAAATAAAAAAGAATCATTAACTAAAGAAGAAAAGAATACCTATAATGAAGTATTATCTAAAATAAAAATAAACGAATATATCTTAAAACATAAAACTAATATTAATAAAGAAAACACAACATCATATGCCCTAAGAACCATTCTAGAAGACTATGAATTATTTTTTGTCATAATAGTAATTATAGTAATACATATGCTAATATGTGAAGAATTTACAAGTGGTACAATTAAATTACTCTTGATAAAACCATATTCAAGATGTAAAATATTATTAAGTAAGTTTTTATCTTGCAACATAATTTTATTAATTAGCCTAGCACTATTAATAATAACAGAATTATTAGTAGGTACTTACTTATTTGGAACAAGTAGCTTAAAACTACCAGTAGTAATATATAATTTTAATAAGAATAGTTTAGTAGAATACTCTATATGGAATTACATGCTAATAAGAATAATTTCTAAATTACCATTCTTAATCATGTTAGAAACAATTACTATGAATATAAGTGTATTATTAACAAATACAACTATAACTATTACAATACCATTATTATTATACTTACTAGATAACACATTAATAAATATAACTAAAAATAATAAAATATTTAACTATTTAATAAATAACCATTGGCATTTTGAAAAATATTTATTTAAAAAGTTATCCCCCCAAATAGAAAAATCCATCATGATATGGATAATTTATTTTATTATAATAGGACTAATAACTATCAGCTATTTTAAAAGAAAAAATATTAAGAATATTTAGGAGTTGGTAACAATGACAAATACAATAAAAACAATGATTACGGAAGTAATACCAGATATATGGCCAGTAATAATCATAATTACTGTAATATCTTGTTCACTACGAATCGCATATCTAATTAAAAATAATCAAAAATTTTGCTTTTACAAAGAAATATTTATGTTATTATTTATTTTATATGTAATGTGCCTATTCGAAATAGTAACCCTACAAGATAATAACTATGGATTATCTAATTTCATTCCCTTTAAAGAAATGTTTAGATATAAAATAGGAAGTAGACTTTTTATAAAAAATATAATAGGAAATATCTTACTATTCCTACCATATGGATACTTTGCATCTGACTATTTAAAAAGTAAAAAAGTAGGCATCATAGCATTCCTTACACTATTAGTATCCCTAACAATAGAAATAGTTCAATTATATATAGGAAGAACCTTCGATATAGATGACTGTATACTAAATACTTGTGGAGGAGTATTAGGATTCTATTTATATACAATACTAGATAAAATAAATTCTAAACTACCTAACATTCTAAAAACAGATGGGTTTATAAATTTCATAGTAATATTAATATTAATTTTAGTAATTATATACCTATCAGATTGGGAAATAATTACTTGGTTAAATAAATAGAAAGAGGTTTATTATGTTTGAAATAGTAAATGAAACAAAAGAATCAGTAGAAGAATTAGAAATATTAGAAAAATATATAAAACATATTACTAAAAAATTAGAAATAGAAAAAGCTATCTTTAATATAATTCTAGTAGATAAAGAAGAAATTCATAGAATTAACAAAGAATATCGTAACACAGATAGAGAAACAGACGTCATAAGTTTCGCACTTGAAGACAATAGTACTTTTACTAATCCAGTAGCTCGTATGCTAGGAGATATATATATATGTGTACCTATTGCCTATGAACAAGCCGAAATGTATGGACACTCTAGAATAAGAGAAATATGTTTTCTAGCAACACACGGAATATTACACCTATTAGGATATGATCACATGAAAGAAGAAGACGAAAAAGAAATGTTTAAATTACAAGAGGAGCTGTTAAGTAGTTATGAAATTAATAGATAGATTATTAAAAAGAAGAGAAATAAAAGAAAAATTAAAGAATCAGGGTAGGGGAAGTTTTAAAGATAGCATGAAACATGCTATCGATGGAATAGATTATACAGTATCACACGAAAGAAACTTTAAAATAGAACTAACATTTGGTATATTAGTCTGTATAGCAAGCATATATTTCAAAGTATCACTAACAGAATGGACAATACTACTATTAACAATATCTATGGTATTAGCCCTAGAAATAATTAATACCGCTATAGAAAGATGTGTAGACTTAGTTACAAAAGAATTCGAACAATTAGCAAAAGTAGCCAAAGATGCAGCCGCAGGAGCAGTATTCATCATGAGTATATTTTCAGTTCTAATAGGTATCTGTATCTTTTTACCAAAAATAATAGTAATGATAAAATAAGAGGAGGTTAAAATGGAAACAGAATTAAGAAATTTACTAAATAACTCATATACACCATATTATAAATATCCAGTAGCATCTATAATTGTAATGAAAGATGGAAAGATGTTTAAAGGAGTAAACGTAGAAACATCAAGTCCCGCCGCTGGAATATGTGCTGAAAGAAATGCAATCTATACAGCAATTACTGAAGGATACAAAAAAGGAGATATAAAAGAAATACATGTGATGAGTAAAACTGAAGATGATTGCTGGCCATGTTTCATATGTAGACATGCTATAAGCGACCTATGTGAAAGTACAGTACCAGTATATTCACACACTTACTCCAATAGAATAGAAAAGCGCACTGTAAAAGAATTATGTCCATATCCTTTTAGTGACGATAATATGAAAGGTAATCAAAAATGAAAAGTGGATTCGTAAGCATTGTAGGAAGACCAAACGTTGGAAAAAGTACACTTCTAAATAGTATAATTGGTACTAAAATTGCCATAACATCTAAAACAGCTCAAACAACCAGAAATATGATTCAAGGAATCTATAATGATAAAAATTTACAAATAATCTTTGTAGATACCCCAGGAATACACAAAGCAAAAGATAAATTAGGACGTGTTCTAAATAAACAAGCCTATTACTCATTAAGTGATGTTGACCTAATTCTATTTCTAACAGACGTAACCCAAAAACTAGGAAAAGGAGATAAATTTATCTTAGAAAAATTAAAAGAAAATAATATACCAGTAATATTAGTATTAAACAAAATTGATAAAATAACTCACGAACAAATATTACCAATAATAGATGAATACAAAGATTTATTTCCGTTTAAAGAAATTGTTCCTATCTCCGCTATAAAACACAAAAATATAGATGAATTAATAAAAGTAATCTCTAAATACTTAACAGATGATATCAAATACTATGATGATAATACAATTACTAATACTACAACTACCTTCAGAATAGAAGAATTAATAAGAGAAAAAATCCTAAACAACACACGAGAAGAAGTACCACACGCTGTAACTTGTATAGTAGAAGATATGTCTGTTGATAAAAATGTAATTGATATCATAGCATCAATCATAGTAGATAGAGAAAATCTAAAAAAAATATTAATAGGATCTAAAGGAAATATGATAAAAAAAATAGGAACAACCGCAAGAAAAGAAATAGAAACAATCTTAAACAAAAAAGTATATCTAGATTTACAAGTAAAAGTAATACCAAATTGGAGAGATAAAGATAATTTTCTAAATTCACAATTAGGATATAAAGATTTTAATGAATAAAAAAATAATAATTGCCACATAACATGAATGGTGATAACATGAATAAAGAAGATATGTGGCAATTATTTATGCACACAGGAAAAATAGAATACTACTTAAAATATAAAAAACTAACGAAAGAAAATAATATAAATGATAAAAAAAGTAGAAGGAATAATAGTTAGTACCGTAAATTATAAAGAAAGTAGTAAAATTATCAATATCTATACCAAGAGTGATGGCATAATAGGCGTATTAGCAAGAGGTAGTAGAAACATGCGTAGTAAAATTTCTGCTACCTCAAATACCTTGTGTTATGGAGTCTTTCATCTAAACTATAGAGAATATAGTCTTCCATCACTAATAGAATGTGACATCATAAATGACTTTAAAAATATTAGAAAAGACTTAATTAAAACAAATTATTCAATCTTTTTATTAGAACTAGCAACAAGTGCTTATAAACATGGAAGAAATAATGAAATATATTCACTATTAATAACAGCCCTTGCTAAAATAAATGAAGGATACGATGAACAAGTAATTACTAATATAATTGAACTAAAACTATTAGAATATTTAGGAATATTACCAATAATAGATAAATGTGTATCATGTGGAAGCACTACTGACTTAGTAACCATTTCTAGTTATAAAGGTGGATACCTATGCAAAAACTGTGTTGGTAACGAATATATCTATCACCTAAAAACATTAAAACTAATAAGAATGTTTTACTATATAGATATCTCTAAAATCACTAAAATTGATATAAGTAGTAATATCAAAAAAGAATTAGGATTATTTATAGATGACTATTACGACAGATACTCAGGTCTATATCTAAAAAGCAAAAAATTATTAGAAGCCCTATCAAACAAAGAGCAAGATACATAACGTATCTTGCTCTTTAACAAAATAAAGTAAATAAAAGTAATCCCAGTAAAACTAAATACTGAATTAACAAAATTAAAATATTATAAAAACAAGGAACAAACAAACTAACAACCAATTGATATATAGTAATAATAGGTAAAATAATAAAAGCAAATAAAGCAGTATATATCTTTATTCCAATACAACCACGAATAAATCTACCAAAATTATTTCTCATTATAAATCACCTATAGTAATATATGTAATATTTAAAAATTTGATAAGAATAAGTCCAAAAAAAGGTGTTTTTTTATCTTTTCAAATAAGTGATTTTATTATATAATATGAAAGAAGGGTGATAAAATGAATGGAAGAAGAAAAAAACAAAAGAACAAAAAAATATATATAATAGTATTTGTAACAATTATCGTCTTATCAATATTATCATATATATTAACAACTGGAAAAAAACTAAATATAGCAGAGTCATTTATAAAAGATGGTTTTATGACAACAGAAAGAATAATATACAAACCATTTAAAAATTTCAGTAAAATGATTAGTGACTTCACAAAACTAAAAGATGTACAAAAAGAAAATAGAATATTAAAATCAAACATTGATAGAATAGAAACCATAGAAGCTGAAAATATAGAATTAAAAAAAGAAATAGAAAAACTAAAAAGCGAACTAAATATCGAACACGTTCTAAGTGACTATGACTATCTAAATGCAACAGTAACAAGTAGAAACGCTTTATTCTGGTATAATTATTTAACAATCGATAAGGGAAGTCATAGCGGTATAAAAGAAGGAATGGTAGTAATTAATTCAACAGGCCTAATCGGAAAAATAGAAAACGTATCAACATTCTCATCAGACGTAAAATTAATTACCACCAATGACACTAACAATAAAATATCAGTAACTATTACTAACGGTGATAAAAAAATAACAGGATTAATTAACGGTTATGATTATGATAAAACTCTACTTAATGTAGAAGGAATAAGTAATACCGAAAAAGTAGAAATAGGAGACATCGTCTATACCTCAGGATTAGGAGGAGTATTTCCAAGTGGAATATTAATAGGCCGTGTAGAAAATATAACAACAGATGTATATGATTTATCAAAAATAATTAAAGTAAAACCATCCGCTCATTTCCAAGATATAAATTATGTAACAGTTTTAAAAAGAAAGGATTGATAACATGCTAGTATTATCCATAATAACACTATTAATATCAACATTAATACAAGGAATAATATCAAACTACATAGGGTATACTTTCAATAACCTATCATGTCTCCTAACAGTATACCCCTTAATAAATATTTTAATATTAGCCCCATATTTTGATAATAAGAAAAAATATTTCGCATTAATAGTGATATTTGGACTATTAACAGATATAGTATACGGAAATACATTTATATTAAATACATCACTATTTCTAGCATGTTATCAACTATCAAAGTTCTTTCATTCATTCTTTCCATATAACTTATTAACAATAAATATTAGTAATTTATTAAATATCTTCTTTTATCATTTTGTAACATTCTTAATATTAACCGTATTAAGATATGATAACTATACTTGGAGTATATTATTAAAAGTACTAACCCATAGCATAATCATGACTATAATCTATAGTAGTATTGTATACCTAATAATAAGTGCTATTAATAAAAAACTAGAATTAAAAGAAGTAAAATAAGAAAAGGTGATAATATGAAACTATTTAATCATTATCCTCTCATAATATTAATCGCAGGAAAAGCAAGAAGTGGTAAAAGTACCCTAGCAGAACATTTAAAAAATGAATATGAAAAACAAAATAAGAAAGTATTAATATCTCCCTATACAAAATACTTAAAGGAATATATTGAAAATATTACTGAAAAAGAAATAGAAGAAAAAAATAAACCAAGAGATTTATTACAAAAACTAAGTTCTGAATTAATCAAAAAAAAATTAGGATATAAAGATCTATTTATAAAAAGACAAATCGAAGATATTAATATATATTCTTATTTTAAAGATATAATTATTATACCTGATGTAAGATTCAAAGAAGAAATAGAAATAATGAAGGAAAATTTTAAAGACGTAGTATCAATTAAAATAGAAAGAAAAGACTTTAAAACAGATCTTACTTTAGAGCAACAACAAGATATAACAGAAGTATCTCTAGATAATTACAATAATTTTGATTATAAAATATTAAATCAAAAAGAAACTAATTTAAATAAGGAAGCCATAAATTTAATACAATCTATAGAAGAAAGAAGGAAAACTATGAATAGTATAGTAATAGCAATAGATGGTCCATGTGGAAGTGGTAAAGGAACACTAGCAAAAGCCTTAGCCCAAAAATTTAACTTAGTAAATATAGATACAGGAGCAACCTATAGATGTGTAGCCCTAAAAACATTAAGGGAAAATATTAATATAGAAGATATAGATAAAATAATAGAAATAGCCAAAAATATCCAAATAGACTTAAAAGAAGACGGAACGGTATTATTAGATGGAGAAGACGTAACAAAAGAAATAAGAAGTAAAGAAGTAACAGAAATAGTATCCCCAATCTCTAGTATCGTAGAAGTAAGAGAAGCCTTAGTAGATATTCAAAGAAAAATAGCAGGCAATAAAAACGTAGTAATGGAAGGAAGAGACATTACTACAGTAGTATTACCAGATGCTAAATATAAATTCTATCTAGATGCTGACTTGAATTGTAGAATAGAAAGAAGATTTAAAGAAAATCAAGAAAAAGGGATTCAAATGACCTATGAAGAAGTAAAAGATAACATTGAAAAACGAGATTACAATGATACACATAAAAAAGTAGGCGCATTAAAGAGAACAGAAGATCAAATATACATAGATAATACGAATCTAACAATAGAGGAAGAAATACAAATAATAGAAAAAATAATTAAAGGTGATTAATATGAAGACAATGACAAGTGAAGAAATAATAAGAACATATATAGACTTTTTTGTAAGCCATGGACATACAGAAGTAGAAAGCGCTTCTTTAATACCAAAAGATGATCCTAGCGTATTATGGATTAACGCAGGAGTTACACCATTAAAGAAATATTTTGACGGAAGTGTAATTCCTAAAAACAGAAGATTAACAAGCTGTCAAAAATGTATTCGTACAAACGATATTGAAAATGTAGGAATAACCGCGAGACATCACACATTTTTCCAAATGCTTGGTAATTTTTCAGTAGGAGACTACTTTAAAAAAGAAGCACTAACATGGGCATACGAACTCTTAACAAGTGAATCATATTTTGGCATTCCAAAAGAAAAACTATATGTAACAGTATATCCAGCAGATGAAGAAGCCTATAACCTATGGGTATCACTAGGAATAGATCCAACCCATATAGTAAAATTAGAAGGAAATTACTGGGAAATAGGAGAAGGACCAAGTGGTCCAGATTCAGAAATTTTCTATGATAGAGGAGAAGAATACGATAAAGAAAAACTAGGCATAAAACTCTTAACAGATGAAATAGAAAACGATAGATATATAGAAATTTGGAACAACGTATTTAGCCAATATAACGCAAAAAATGGAGTGCCAAGAGAAAAATATGAAGAACTTCCAAGTAAAAATATTGATACAGGAATGGGAGTAGAAAGAATGGCCTGTATATTACAAAATGCCAAAACCAACTATGAAACAGACCTATTCTTACCAATAATAGAAAAAATAGAAGAAATATCTGGAATCAAATATGAAGGACAAAAAGAATTTAAAGTAATCGCAGATCACGCAAGAAGCCTAACATTCGCTTTGTCAGATGGAGCAACCTTCGAAAATTACGGAAGAGGATATGTCCTAAGAAGAATACTAAGAAGATCAGTCATGATGAGTCGTAAATTAAATATTAATAAATCATTTATGGCAGAATTAGTCGATGTAATAATGGATAAATATGGAAATATCTATCCAGACTTATTACCAAACAAACAAATAGTAAAACAACAACTAACAGAAGAAGAAGAATTATTCCATAAAACCCTAGTATCTGGAGAAAAGAAAATCAAAGAATTATGTGAAAATAATAACAATAAAATGATTTCAGGAAGAGACGCATTCAAACTATACGATACATATGGCTTTCCAATAGAATTAACCCAAGAATATGCTGAAGAACAAGGAATAAAAGTAGACGTAGAAACATTTAAAAAATATATGGAAGCCCAAAAAAATATGGCAAGAAATAACAGAAAAACAGAAAGTAGTATGAACTTACAAAACGAATTATTAATGAACTACAAAGAAGAAAGTAACTTCGTTGGATACGAAAAACTAGGTAATCAAACAGAAGTAATGGCTATAATGAAAGATAATCAATTTGTAAGTGAATTAACAGATGAAGGTTATATATTCTTACGTGATAACCCATTCTATGCAGAATCAGGTGGACAAATCTATGATACCGGATTTATCAAAAATGATGATTGCAAATTAGAAGTATTAGACGTAACCAAAGCGCCAAATAAACAACATCTACTTCATGTAAAAGTATTAAGTGGAAAACTAGTAGCAAAAACAGAAGTTTTAACACATGTCTTACAAGATAGAAGAGAATCAATCATGAGAAATCATAGCTCAGTACACTTATTACAAAAAACATTACAAGACTTCTTAGGTAATAATGTTCATCAAGCAGGAAGTAGAGTAGACGAATTTGGTTTTAGATTTGACTTTACATACCACGGTAGACTTAATGACAAACTAATCATGGAAATAGAATCAAGCGTAAATGATAGAGTAAATGCTGGATTTGAAACAAAAATAGAATACCTTAGCTTAGAAGAAGCAAAACGAAGAGGAGCAATGGCTTTATTTGAAGATAAATATGGAGATGTAGTTCGTATGGTAACAATAGGAGACTCTATCGAACTATGTGCCGGAACACATGTTAAAAATTCTAAAGATATAGGAAGAATAGCAATAATATCATTAGAAAACAAAGGAGCAGACACCTTCAGAATAGAAGGAACTACTAAAGATAACATTGATAAAAAACTACATCAAGCAGCAGAACCTTATCAAAAAGAAATATTAAAAATGCTAAACAAAGCAAAAACTTTATTAACTAGTGCTAAAGAAGAAGAAATAGATTTAAAATTTAACTATGAACTAAAAGATAAAGAACTAACTAGTTACCAAGATATCATTAATTATAAAGAAGACCTAGCAAACTTAAAAGAACAAATTAAAGAACTAGAAAAAGAATATAAACAAGAAAAAAACAAAAAATATGCAAGCGACATCACAGCTTTTACAACAAACATGGAAGTAATTAATGGTATAAAAGTAAATATATCTATATTAGAAGACTATGACATAGATACCATGAAAAGCCTAGCAGATGCAATATGCAACAAGTATGAAGATTGCCTAGTAATATTAGCAAACACTAAAGATAATCACGTAAACTTTATCTCAAAAAGTAATACCGATAAAGTAAACTGTGGCGTCTTAGTAAAAGAACTATCAGTAAATTGTAAAGGTAATGGTGGCGGAAGCATATACTTCGCTCAAGGAGGAGGTAGCGACGCCAACAACTTATCAACATATTTAGAAAATATTAAAAAACAAATATAGTATGTAAAAATTATGTAAAATAAAAAAATATAATATACATTTAAAAAAGATTATAGTATACTTTAAGTAGTAGGTGAATTATGAAAAAGAAATACATAATCTTTTTCTTATGTCTTTTTCTACTAATGGGTTGTGAAAATAAAGAAGAAGAACCAAAAGACGAATACATTTCACTAAGAAATGAAATAATGGACAAAAATAAATATATGTCCAGTGATGAATTACCACTAGATATTACCATAAAAACAGATAGAATAGACGAAGAAAAAGTAACATATAAAATCATACTCGATAACCCAAAAGAAAACATGAAAAATATGCGAGGAATGATTATCTATAACTATTATACAGAAGAACAATATCCAACATTTGGAATATTTGATGAAAAAAAAGAATTATTAACAGATGATAATTCTAAACCAATAGAGTTTGTTAATACAATAGAAACAACAAAAAATTTAAGTAAAATTGATTTAGGACTAAAAATTTGGATTGAATATACAAATGATTCAAACGAAAAAAAAGAAATCTACTATAAAGCGACATAATATGAACAATTATTTGATAATCTATATTTGGTGATAACATGAAAATAAAAATATTTGATGAATCTCACGAAAAAGATTTAGAAGATGATATAAAT